>Ga0316603_10000362_pt1 | contig 23294 bp, 18 predicted proteins | sample OWC_soil_day10_n_FD_207649 | JGI IMG/M metagenome (GOLD analysis project Ga0316603, IMG submission 207649) | Wetland soil microbial communities from Old Woman Creek delta, Ohio, United States - OWC_soil_day10_noCT | ecosystem: Environmental > Terrestrial > Soil > Wetlands | place: USA: Ohio... | reverse complement strand
GATGTCTGGGGCGTCGATCAACCGCAGCGTGCGAGGAAGACATTCACGATCACGCACAACGATGTCTCCACCCCCTCGTTTCGCATGGCATTTCACGTACCCACCTACGCCGACACGGATGCAGCCGCGCTCCGGCTGGCCGGCATGATCCTGTGCGAACGGAGCCGCGACGCGCGCCTGCACAAGCGCCTGATTGAAAAGGGGAAGCTTGCTACAGGTGCCGCCGGAGGTATGGGCATGACGAAGGATCCGGGGCTGTTTTCCATCAGTGTTAGCGTGGTGCCCGACAGCAGCGTGGAGCGTGCGGAAGCGATGGTCTGGGAGGAGATCGAGCGGATGCAGCGTGAACCCGTCCCGGAGCGGGAACTGCAGAAGGCGAAAAACCGCTACCGTTTCACGCAGGTCACGGAGTACGTCAAGAACCCCGACATTGGATCCCGCATCAGCAGGTATGAAGCCTTCTTCGGCTGGGATTTCTTTCCTGAGTTCGACCGGCGCGTCAAGGCGGTGACGACCGGACAGATACAGGCGGCAATGCAGAAATATCTGCAGCGTCACCAGGTGACTGTGGGATATCTGCAGCCCAAGGAAGGCAAGAAGAAAGCCGCCCGGCAGCCTGCCGGGGAAGATGAGACGAAACCGGAAGAGCCACAACCGGAGTCCGGATGGAATGAGGTGTGGAATTTCCTCAATCCTCCTCCGCCGATGGTGCTGGGCGTCCCGGAAGACCGCAAAGTCACCGGGAGGAAGGAAGGGCAGTCGGCAGTCGGTACGGAGATCAATACTGGCCAAAGCCTGAGCATCACTACGCCCGGTGGATCGCAAAATCAGAAAGCACAAGGGGCCGGACGTGCCAGGCCCGCCGATCCGCCGACCAGCCAGCATGACACCCGCATTGAGTCCGCGAAAACCACCGACCCTCTGCCAGTTCGAAAAGCCGGCGACATCTTGAGGCCGAAACCGATTGCTCCGCAGGTCCACAGGATGTCGCTGGACAACGGCATTTCGCTCTACGTCATCGAGAACCATCTTGCTCCCGCGGTGTTCATCGGCGGCTTCTTCGAGACGGGGAACATGCCGGAAGCCAACCTGGGCGGAAAGCCCGGCATCGCCAGCCTCCTTGCGGACGTGATGAACCGCGGCACGGAGGCACAGGAGTATGAAGTGCTCTCAGAGCGGATGGCATTCTTGCCGTTCACGTTCGGCGTGAGCGGATCTGCACGCAGCTTCTCCTTCCAGGGGTACTCCCTGGTTGAGGACGCTCAGGAGATGATGCAGGTTGGTTTCGAGATGCTGACGCGGCCGGGTCTTCGCGACAAGGACATCGAAAGTCTCCGGCGCCGGCACATCATCTCGGCGCGCGACCGGTTCAACAAGACCGGCATGATTGCGTTCTACCATATGTTCAACCGGATCTTCAGAGAGCATCCATACTCACAAACCAACAGCACCGAAGCCTCGCTCCGCAGCATCACGCGCGATGACCTTGAACAGCTCCACAAGCGGTATTTCCGCCCTGATAGAGTCACGCTGGTGGTCATGGGAGACATGACCCCGGACGCCATGCGGGTGCTTGTCAACAAGCAGTTCGGATCGTGGAAGACTGAAGGCGCTCCTCCTCCGGTCAATGTTGTGCCTCCCGTGCTTCCGTTGACAGGCAGGGAATTGACCGCATTTCCCGAGAAAGACTACACCGAATGCACGATCAATATCGGGTTCTCCCCGCGCAATGACGTGAGCGCAGATGAGCAAGAAGCGATCGGTGTGCTGAACACTATTCTTGCGGCCAGCGCCCTGACGTCACGCATCGGCGTTGAGCTGCGCGATAAGCAGGGACTGATTTACGGCATCAAGAGCGAAGTCTGGTCCCCCTCCGGCACGATCGGATACTGGAAGATGAACACGAAAACCGGTCCGCAAAACGTGGAACGGGTGATCACAGGCATCTTTAAGGAGATCCGGAAGCTCTTCGCGGAAGGGCTGAAGCCGGAAGAAATCGAGGCGTCACGGAATCGGCACCTGGGACTCCTCCCGATGATCATCGAGACTCCTGACGATGTCGCGACGCAGGTGTTCACCATGCTCCGCGAGAAACAACCGCTGGATCACTTCGACAAAAAGGCGGAGCGGCTCCTCGCGATCTCCGCCGATGAGCTGATGCGGATTGCCGACAAGTACCTGACGCCAGAGAATTTCGTGATCGTGGTCGACGGTCCCGTCGAGCAGTCCACACTCGACCGGATCAAGGACACACTGTAGAAAGCGGGAGCACAAGCGATACTCTGCAGACGATGCGGGGTCTACTACAACAAGAGGGATGGGAATGAGCACCAAATGGCGTTACCGCAACCCAATCAGGATCGGATTCCAGCTATTGATTCTCGCATTGCTGGGCTACGTGGCGATACGGCCGCTCTTCGGCGGCGGCTATGTCGCCGACTTTGAGAAATACTGCCCATTCGGCGGACTCTCATCCATCGCGAGCAAACTCAACATCGACACGATGTCGTGCACCATGAATGAAGTGCAGGTGCTGCTCGGTGTCGGGTTGCTTGTGGGCGTCATCGTAATCGGAAAACTGTTCTGCAGCTACCTCTGCCCTATCGGTTCCATCACTGAATGGCTCGGACTGCTCGGACAGAAGTGGAAGATCCGCCGTGAGATGCCTGCAAAAGTGGACCGGCCGCTGCGGCTTCTCAAGTACGTGCTCCTGTTTCTCACCATCTACTTCACGATGACCACCAGCGAGCTCTTCTGCAAGGAGTATGACCCGTACTTTGCAGTCGCGAACCTCTTCCAGAACTCGGATATCGTGCTTCTGTATGCGATTGCTGCAACGGTTCTGGCTGTGGCGGGTGCCATCGTGTTCCGCCTCTTCTGGTGCAAGTACCTCTGTCCGCTGGGGGCACTGAGCAACATCTTCCTCAACGTGATTCCGGCCGCTGTGCTGATCGTCCTGTACGTGGTGGTGAATCTCCTCGGTGCGGGAATCGAACTGGTATGGCTCCTGGCCGGGCTCGTCATCATCGGAGCGTTCACCGAGGTGGTCAAGCTCAGGAGCTATGCTCTCCCGATCCCGAAGATCACACGGCTGGCAGGGGAGTGCACGGATTGCGGGATCTGTGACCAGAAATGCCCTCAGGGCATTCAGGTCTCGCGGTATGAGACCGTCACACACACCGACTGCAACCTCTGCATGGATTGCGTGTATGCATGTCCGTTGAAGAATGCCCTGACTATCTCCAAAAAGAAGAAGGCCAACATCAAGTATCTGGCACCTGTGGCGACTGTGGTGCTCGTGGCGTTGAGCCTGGGAGCATCCAGGTATTTCGAACTCACCACCATCCAGGAGAGGTGGGGAGGGTTCGACAGCCTGTCCGCCGTGCGTACATTCCAGATGTCGGGCCTGAAGAATGTGAAGTGTTATGGAAGCGCGATGTCGGTGAAACAGAAACTCGCCACTGTCCACGGCATTTACGGACTCGATGCGTGGGCGAGTTCCCATACCGTGCGCGTCTACTACAACCCTTCCGAGATCAACGAAGCAGGAGTTCGCTCTGCGCTCTTCACTCCGACGAAAATGAAAGTCAGGGAGATGAAGCAACCACTGGATTCACTGGCAGTCATGGAGGTAGGGATCAACAAGTTGTTTGACTTGATCGACTTCAACAACCTGGTCTATGCATTGCGGCAGGATCCCGCCGTGTACGGCTTTGAGACGCGGTACGGCGAGCCTGTCATGACCACGATCTTTTACGATCCGGCGAAGACCGGCAGGGCGGCGATCCGGGAGAGGATCGAGGCTGACGAGATCACGGTGAAGAAGCCGACGGGCGAGGAAAAACTGAGTCTGCAATTCTCCTGCGAAGACGAAGGTGTGGATCAGGGTTTTCTGGATCTTGCCTCATACAAACGCAGGATTTTCCGCCCGTATGACCGGGAGTTCAATGGGTACGAACAGTACAGGCCGGCGCAGCTGAACGTATGGGTCTTCAGCATGCCGGAAGCCGATGCCGCTCCACTCAGACGGTATCTCGGGTCCCTGTCCAGCCACCTGTCGGCTGACAGCGGTGTCGTCCGGTTGTCGACACGGTACCTTGATGGTCCTTCGGGACTGGTCTTCTTTGATCCGCTGAAGACCGACGCGCAGAAAATCAGTGCTGCGTTGACGAATCCCGTGATGACGGTCTTCCGGACGGAAACCAAAACCGAGTCATTCGACAACCCGTTTCATCTGCCTGCAGAAGGGCAAATCATGCGCGGTGATGAGGTTGAACAGGAGGGAGGGGATCCGGAAGAGCAGGAGTAGACACAAGGGCCGGTCTGCGCCCGCAGACTAATCCCCGTAGGAGCCGACAGGGAGTCCAGGATTCCGGGCATTCCAGATGCCTGGCTGCCGGGTGGGACCCTGAATCATCCGGAGGCACATCGAATGGCACCGGAGTGGAGGAAACAACACACTTCTGCTCCGGTGTTTCTATGAAGATGCAATGCTACCCTGGAGAGAGAAAGGAAGAGACAGTCTCGTGTTCTTCAGCACCCGCGGACGCGTTTCCGGGGGCCCGGAACCTCGGGGGCGATTTCGATAACCCGGTTTTCGCTGTCCACGAAGACGACCGTGGGCCGGAAGTCCGGCACCTGCGATTCCGGCACATCGGCAAAGGCGGCGATAATAATGATGTCTCCGGGTCCGGCGAGGTGGGCCGCAGCGCCGTTCACGCAGATTTCACCGGACCCGCCCTCACCCTCGATGGCGTAGGTCTCGAAGCGTGTCCCGCGGGTCACGTTCCAGCAGTGGACCGCTTCATACTCCGCGATGCCGGAGTGCAGAAGAAGGTCGTGGGGGATGGTGAGGCTTCCTTCATAGTGAAGGTTCGCCTCGGTGATCGTGGCACGGTGGATTTTTGCCCGCAACATGCGGCGCTGTGGTTCCTGGGCTGCCACGCTATTTGCTCCCGAAGAGAGAGAAGAGCTTCCTCATGCGGACTTTCTCCATCGACAGGATCGTTTCAAACTCCTGTGCATCGAACCAGAGCCCGCCGCATTCCGAGCACTTATCCAGCTTCACCCCCTTGTAATCGATCTCGATCAGGCCCATTCCGCACTTCGGACAGTGCATGTGATGAAGCTTCCGGAGCTCCCTGCGCTCCTGTTCCTTGAGCTTCCGTGTATTCTCTTCCTGGAGTTTCTTTCGCTTCTCGAACTCCTGCCGTGCGAAGAATTCTTCCTCTTTTTCGCTGGGGGTGACAGGCATGGGGGTATTCCTGAACCGGGGAGTTTTTAGTTGGCCATGGCGCGGAGGATAAACCGCGGGACCGCCGCATAGAACAGCTCGCCGCCGGGGCGCCGCATCAGATATGTTCCCTCCATTGTCCCGTCGAAGGTGTCAAGAACGCAGTAGCTGCTGTACTCATGGGCTCTGCCGGGATGGATAATGGGTTGCTGTCCCACGACGCCCTCTCCCTCGACCTCGCGCAGCACATCCGCCGCATTCCGTATGAACCAGTGCCGCCGCAGAAGCTGCACGGCATGGAGTCCGTGGTTCTCAATTCGGATGAAGTACGCAAAAACGAATTTCTTCCCGATGACCTCAGACTGGCCGTCCAGATAGACCGGACGGACGGTGATGGTGATGTTTTCGGTAGTGGCTTCGTACGGCTGCATGGAGAACATGTGCTGCATACGGGTGTCCGTTGGTTGTCAGAGACGGATATCGAAAACCGGAGGCGGAACGCTTGCCACGGTTTGCGCACAACGATCGTACGTTACTGTCCTCCGATGCTGGGCAGTCCCGAGCAGGTGATGAGCACCGTTTTGTGGCTCATCGACGATGGTCACTGTGAAGACCTTCATCACCGCAGAAGCGGCGACGGAGGAATGGTGGTGCCATGTATGGCCCGGCGCGGATACCTGGTGCATCGGATTGCTTCCTGAAACGGCTGTCTGGCGTGCAGAGGGGGTCGAAGTCTGAGAAAAAGATACAATTCCGGTCGACGAAATACAACTGGTGAGCTCTCGAAACGTCATTTCTGTGCGCCAGCGCACATTCGCAGATACAGACATCAGTCATGCCCACGCTGCGGCCGGGAGCAGGAAATCGCTCCGCTGCCTACAGCGCGCGGGCCGGTCGTTCTCCGCGATTCACTGCTCTGCCGCAGGACATCCGCCTGCTTGCGTCAGTGTTTCTCCTTAAACACCTGATTGCGAAGCATTGATGTCATGTCGTACGGAGGCGGATCGCCACCGAGATATCGGTGAAACCAGTCCAGATGAGCGTTGTAGTAAAACGGCATGGAGGTCACATTTGCCGGCCAGTGACCATCGTTCTTGAAAACGATCAGTCGCGATGGGACCCTCCGCCGCTGCAAATCGGTGAAGAATTCGAGGCTTTGCGTATAGGGAACTCTGTAGTCCCGTTCGCCGGTGATGACCAGGCAGGGGGTCTGGAATTCCGTCACGAAACGGTTCGGCGACCATTTTGTGTAAAGGTCTGATTCCCAGGGCGCCCCGCCAAGGTCATACTCGGGAAACCAGAGCTCCTCCGTCGCCCCGTGCATCGCCTTCAGATTGTAGACGCCCATCATCGCCGCAAGTGCCTTGAAGCGAGTGGTGTGTCCCTCCAGCCACATCATCATGTAGCCTCCATATGACCACCCCATGGCGCCCATCCGTCCGGCGTCCACAAACGGAAGCCGGGCCAGCGAATCGGCGACCGCCATGACGTCCTCGTACACCTTTCCTCCCCAATCCCGCGAGATTGCAGCTGTAAATTCCTGGCCGTATCCGGTTGAACCGTGCGGGTTCGGGAATGCCACAATGTATCCTGAACCGGGGTAGACCTGCCAGTCTCCCCGGAATGCGTCGACCCACTGCATTTGCGGCCCGCCATGGACATTGAGTATCAGGGGATACCTCTTGCGAGGGTCGAAATCGTGCGGCTTGACGATGAATGTGTGGATCCGCTTGCCTGTTGGTGAGGGGATCCAGAGTTCTTCAGCGGGACGAATGTCCACTTCCTGTTCGACGGTACTGTTGAATGTCGTCATCCGGCGTAGATTCTTGCCCGCATGATCACAGGACCAGAGCTCCTGGGGCTCTCCGACGGATCGCCGGACCAGCACGATCCCCGAGCCATCGGGAACTGGTGCGAATGCATCGATAGTCTTGAGATCCACAACCTCGGAAATTGTCCCGCTTCGAAGATCATACCGGTACAGGGGAACATGCCCCTGCACATCCGCCGTAAAGTAGATGGTCCGGCTGTCAGAGCTCCATTGCAGGTCATTCACCCAGTAGTCGAATGAGTCCAGGAGGACCGTCGTCTTACCTGTCGTGCGGTCGTAGAGTGCGGGGCGAAAACGATCTGCCTCATAGCGGGGGATAGTCTGCGTACGGAAGGCAATGTAACGTCCGTCGGGGGAGTACGCTGGATCACCGTCGTACGCTGCATTCGCCGCGGTGATCGCATGCGGGACACCGTCATTCACGTCAACGATCCAGAGATCTTTGTTGGTGTTCTCGGCCTCGTGAGGGTCGTGGCTCGATACATAGCATAGTTCCCGGCCGTCGGGGGAGATGGTGAACCCGGTTCCGCCCAGTGCAAATGAAGGCGAATCAAACTCTCCCGGCGTCAGGTCTTTGTACTGTCTCGTCTCAAGGTCGTACGCCAGGATGTGCGTGCGCTTCCCTTCCCTCCATGTTGTCCAGTGCCTGTAGAGGAGCTGGTCAGCCATATAGGCTTTCAGCGGACCCGCTTCTGTCCGCGATGCGATTGTATGGTTGCAGCTGTCATCGGCTCCACACTCAGGATACACATCGCTCGTGAAAAGGATGCGCTTTCTGTCGGGGGACCAGATTGCGTCCCCCACGCCGGCCGAGAAGGTCGTGAGCTGCCGGGGTTCTCCGCCGCTCACGGGGAGGACCCATGCCTGCTGATCATCTTTCCGGGTGGAGAGGAAGAGGAGAGAGGATCCGTCCGGCGACCATCTGGGATGTGTATCGGCTGCCGGGTTGTTTGTCATGCGCCGCAGATTGGAGCCGTCTTTATTGATGAGATAGATCTCGCTGTTGGTCGACCCTTTTTCGAGGTTACTTTCCCGTACGACGAATGCAATCTGCCTTCCGTCAGGCGATACCTGCGGGTCCTCCACAGATCGCAGCCGGTAGAGGTCTGCTATGGTGAAAGCCCGCTTTTGGGATACGGCCGGAAGAGCCGCGGTGATGAACAGCAGTGCAACGAGAATTGTGTGCCGCATATCTGACTCCGTGAGAGTGTGACCGTCTGTAATCGGATGTGGAAACGCGGTGAACAGCCAGGTTGCAGAACATACAGAAGAGGGGGAACAATTGCAACGCAGCTCGCCGACTGGATTCTTGAATCTGAGGGAATTCCTCTCGATATTTGTTGGAAATGGAACCCATTCCGGCATCTCCCCCCTCTCCCCGCGCAATTGTCAATTGTGCTGCGTTCAAAAGAAATCTTGCAGCAGTCCGCGCGTACGTCGGTCCGGACGTTCGCATCATGGCGGTAATCAAAGCCAACGGTTACGGGCACGGGATGCTCCACCTGGCGAAGGAAGCTGACGCTGTGGGCATCCGTGATTTCGGTGTGGCCCGCGTACAGGAGGGGATCGAGCTTCGCGAAGCAGGATTCCTTCAGAGGATACTGGTCTTCGAGGCAGCTCAGCAGTCGGACATGCGGCGGGCTTTGGAAGCCGGGTTGGCCCTGACGGTTGCGACTCCGTCAATGCTGGAGCAGGTCGAGACTGCGGCCCGCTCCGCCGAGACGAGGGCCACACTGCATGTCAAGATGGATACCGGCATGGGGCGTCTGGGATTGTCTCCCGATCATGGTATGGCTCTCGCGATGGCTGTTGCACGATCCCGCTGGGCGACGCTGGAGGGGATCTACAGTCATTTTGCGACGAGTGAGGATCCGGACCCTGCATTTGCGCAGGATCAGCTGCAGAGATTTCTCGCAGCCCTGGAACACCTGCAGCGCGACGGGATCACTGTGCCGCTCAGGCATATGGCTAACAGTGGTGCAATTATCGGCATGCCAGATGCCTATCTGGATATGGTCCGTCCCGGCATCATGCTGTACGGATATCCTCCCCGGCAGGGGATGGACGAACGGCACGCGGTGGAACCGGTGCTCTCGCTGGTATCGCGGGTGGCCTTCCTGAAAACAGTTGAAGCTGGCGTTTCGATTTCGTACGGCAGACGCTATTTCACCACACAGCGTACGACAATCGCCACGGTGCCGCTGGGGTATGGTGACGGATACTCCCGGCTATTGACGGGCAAGGCGCACGCCCTTTTGCGTGGGCGGAGATACCCGGTGGTAGGCACGATCTGCATGGATCAGCTGATGATCGATCTTGGCACTGATGCCCCGGTTTCCGTGGGGGATGACGTGGTGCTTATCGGGCGCAGCGGCAGCGAACAAATTACGGCCTGGGATGTGGCTGCACAGATAGGTTCCATACCCTATGAGACGACATGCACCCTCACCCCCCGAGTTCCGCGCGAGTACGAGAGTTGCACGTGAGCGAATGAAGTCGTACCTTTCTTAAACCGGGTCCGGTTTCCCGGCGAACGAAAATGTGAAAAGGAGAAATTGCTATGCGAGTGTTCTGGATAGGATTGGTGGTGGCAGGATTGGTCATTGCGTCGCAGACACCTCTCGCGGCTCAGTCGACGGGCAGTACAGAGAAGAAACTTGAGTCCAAGGCGAAGCAGCAGTTGACCAGCCAGGTGGCTGCGGATACCTATGCATGCCCGATGCATCCGGATGTGGTTGCAGCCAAGGGCGGGAAATGCCCGAAATGCGGCATGGCACTCGAGAAGAAGATGCAGAAGCCTTCCACGGTAAAGAAGGAACCCCGGGCTCACAAAGAGGACGCGCACAAAGAGAAGAGTGGTGGGTGTCAGGAGAAGTGCGGTGGCTGCGAGGAACCCTGTGAGGAGCGGTAGGATCCCTTTTCAACACGGCGAAGGTGCATGGTCATGACAATACTCGTTGTGGACGATGAACCGGAATACAGACTCGTCCTGAAAAACGTGCTGATGACCGAAGGGTTTCAAGTCATCCTCGCTGAGAACGGTGAGGATGCATACAAAAAGCTTACCGAGAACACTGTGGATCTCGTCATTTCCGACATCTACATGCCGGTCCTGGATGGCATTCGTTTTCATCGGATGGTACGCGCCAATTCGCAGTATGCCCAGTTGCCGTTCCTGTTCGTCTCCGCGTATGACGATCAACATACGCTTGAGGCGGTGAAGGATGCGCGGTATGAGGGATTCCTTCGCAAGGCGCGTCCAGTTGCCGAGATGAAGGAATGGATCCACTATCTGATGTCACCGGAAGACAAGCGCCCCAAACTGCCTCCCGGCGGGGCGCGTTCCCGCCTCAACCAGCAACTCCGCGGCGGAACCCGCTGAGCTTGCGATTGCTGTTCTCGCCACACACACAAACACAGACAGTGATCGGAAATGCCTGACACAATTCGTACGCCCGCGACTCTCGTCACGGGAGCAAACGGAGAAATGGGCCACGGCCTGATCGAGAGGCTGGCGGAGGCAGGGGGCCACCATATCATTGCCATGGATGTGCGCCCCATTGACGACGCATTGAAAGCGCTCTGCGGCACGACGCTGGTTGGTGACATCCTTGACTCCCGGCTACTGGAACGACTCGCCAGTGAATATCAGATACGCGCGATCTACCACCTTGCAGCATTGCTCTCCACACGTGCCGAGTTCACACCCGAGGCCGCACACCGCGTGAACGTGGAGGGGACGATGTCCCTCCTCAAACTTGCCATCGAACAATCACGCTGGCAGGGAGCCCCCGTCCAGTTCCTCTTCCCCAGCTCCATAGCGGTCTATGGGTTCCCCTCCGTGGAAGCTAAACGGCGCGCTGGCAAGGTGCGCGAACACGAATGGACACAGCCGGTCACAATGTATGGCTGCAACAAACTCTACTGTGAACATCTCGGCAGGTACTACACTCGTCATTACCGGCAGCTCGCTGCAGATGCGGAGAAGGCGGCTGTCGATTTCCGCTCGATCCGGTTTCCCGGATTGATCAGTGCCGTGACTGTCCCAAGCGGGGGGACAAGCGACTACGCTCCGGAGATGCTGCATGCGGCCGCACAGGGGAAACCATACCCCTGCTTTGTTCGTGAGGATGTGCGTATTCCCTTCATGGCAATGCCGGATGCAATTACTGCGCTGCTGTCACTCCAGGCTGCTCCGCTTGCCCGTCTTACCCAAACGGTCTACAACATCACCAGCTTCAGTCCCTCGGCGGGTGAAATCCGCTCAATCGTCAGGGGGGCTTTTCCCGGGTCCGATGTGACGTTTCTGCCGGACGACAAGCGTCAGGCCATCGTCGATTCCTGGCCGGAAGATGTCGATGACAGTGCTGCCAGGCGCGATTGGGGTTTTGCGCCGGCGTACGACCAGAAACGCGCGTTTGAGGAATATCTCATCCCTACGATCCGTCGACGGTACCGCTGAGCAGGGAGACTGCAACATGAAGGATCTCACCAACGACCGGCCGTTCGACAGAGTCATTGGCTGGACGGGGATCGCGCTGTTTGGTTTTGCGTGCATCTCGGGTTTCTCCCCGTCGGCCGTCAACTGGGGGGCCCATTTCTGGGGCTTCCTCCCGCGTTCGCTTGTCTTCATTCTCGCAGCACTCTTCATCCTGTCGCTCCTGACGCCCACCCAGACGTTCCTGGTGAACCTGCTGGGGAAGCTTGCTGCCCGTGGCCGCCGGATGTCCGCACTCTCCCGTCGGGTTCTCCTGATCGCAGGTGTTCTCGTCATCGCCGGACTATTTTGGGTCTTGAGGGAACGCACGTACTTCCTGGGTGACGGTTACCTCTTGCTCCGGACGCTTCCTCTTGCGGTCCAGACCGGCGACGTACCGGCGTCGTTCCCCACCGCGCCGCTGATCGGCTATCTGGCTGTGCAGGCGTACCGGTTCTTTCAGACGGTTGGCGTGGCAGAGCCTGCGTTAGCTGCCTGGCAGTTGCTCTCATTTGGAGCTGGCATTCTCGCGCTTCCGCTCGCATGGAGCCTGGCCGGTCTTCTCTGGGATGATGTGCGCGAACGGATTCCCGGTGCGTTGCTGATCCTGTTTGGCGGATCAGCGATGCTGTTCTTCGGGCACGTAGAGACGTACCCGCTCGCATTCAGCGGGCTGCTGGCGTATGCTGGAGCGGCCCTGGGTGTGCAGCATGGCAAGCGTACACTCCTGTTTGCTTCCGTCGTTTTTGCCTTGCTGTGCCTTCTCCATGTCAGCATGATCGTGCTCGCACCGTCCCTCGCGTATCTGTTCGTGCGGGAAAAGCGCGCGCATGGATGGCGTGCGCTCCTTGTGCCCGTCTTTGTCAGTGCCGGGGTTTTTGTTCTTGGCCTGGTTCTGGCCGGGTATCCGATTCCACGGCTGCTGGCGACGTTTGCCCGCGACGGCTCTTCGTTTCTTGGCATCTCGGCGGCAGACGCCTGGGGAGACGCGTATACGCTGTTTTCACTCTGGCATCTGGCTGACCTCATCAACATCTTTCTCCTCGTGTCACCATTGTCACTCGTGCTGGTTGGAGGATTCCTGGCCTCTTCCTTGCTCCCTGCACGGTACCGTCATGCGGATACGGTTTTCTGGATTGTGCTCGCGGGTCCCGCATTGCTCTGGCTGTTTCTGAACAACTTCGAGCTTGGCCTCAGTCGTGACTGGGACCTTGCCTCTCCCTTCGTGTTTGTTACCGCACTTGCAGGGATCGTGAGCTGGAGTATGCTCGTGGGGGCTTCAACTGTCCGCCTGCGCGGACTTGTTGTCATGGCCTGTCTGACCATGGTGCAGACCGCAGGATGGGTTGGAGTGAACGCATCGGTCAGCAGCTCCCTCCTCCGTTTCGAATCGCTGCTGGACTTCCGGTTCCAGTCACCGCGTGCCGCAGCGATCGCGCTCGAAGAAATCGGCGGATACCGGCGCGCCCAGAACGATCACGAGGGTGCGGCGAGTGCCTATGCGCAGTGTGTCGTGCTGGATTCGACCAACGCCCGGCGCTGGATGCTGCTGGCGAATGCCGCAGCCTCAGCGGGAGACAACGGGGCGGCCCGCTCGGCCTATCAAAGGGCTGTCGATCTCAGGACGGATGATCCGGATGCATATCTGAATCTGGGCATCCTGCGCTACAACACAGGGGACGTCAGCGGCGGCATTCACCTGGCTCTGCAAGCGTTCACCCGGGACAGCACGCGTGCGCTGGTACCGTTCACGATTGCCCGGATGTACCAGGATGGAGCCCATGATCCCGGGGCCGCGCTGCCATGGTACTCGCGCACTCTGCTCCTGGATTCAACGCATGCTGAAGCGCGCGCCCGGAAGGCTGGCTGTCTGCAGAGTCTCTCGTTGCAGGGGTCACGTGTTGAAGTCAGACGCCGGATTGCGAAGTGATCTCACTGTCACCGTCTCCAGAATGACCTCATGGACATGATCGAGACACTCCTTGTGATCGATGACGATGCCGACCTGCGGGCGGGCCTGGTTGCCTTGCTCGAGCCGCTCGGTTATCGTGTCCTGACGGCCGGCGACGGCCGGACCGCCTGGGAACTGCTCGAGCAGCATGCTCCTGAGCTCCTTCTTGTCGACTGGGAGCTTCCCGATGTGGACGGACTCTCCCTGATCAGACGGATGCGGGGGACGCAGGCGCATCGTGACAGGTATGTGATCATGATTACCGGGCGGAGCGACAAGACAGATCTGATCAAGGGAATGGACGAGGGAGCGAACGACTATCTCGCAAAGCCGTTCGATGAAGAAGAGCTCCTGGTCAGAATTCGTGTGGGCATACGGACCAAGCGTCTCGAAAAGGAACTGGCCGAGCAGATACGCCGTGCTACCGTTCTCGAGATGGCAGGTTCAGTGGCCCACGAAATCGGCAATCCGCTGGCAGCAGCGAAACTGCTTCAGCAGAAGATGCTGGCAGGCACAAGTTCCCGAGGCCGCACGGAGCTCATAAACGATCTTCGCGAGCTCGGGAACGCGCTGCAGCAGATCGAGCTTCTTGTGCGCAAGGCGCAGACGCTCACGAGCATCCAGTCAAAGCCATACGCCGGGGATCTTACGATCATCGATCTGCAGGGAACAGACCCCACCCCGTAGCGTACTGTGCCCCTTCGGAATTTCCCTCCTCCCGCGGTAGTAGAGATGACGCCCGCGCGTATGTATCACTGCATCCAGGGAGGATGGTATGGCGACACCCAACGCCGTGTATTCCAGTATGGTCCGGGCGGGCCGGACAACCTATTTTGTCGACGTCAAAGAGGCCAAAAACGGGAAACGGTACATGTCGATTTCCGAAAACCGGCTTGACGAAGACGACAAGAAACAGCGCATAACAGTGCGTGTTTTCAAGGAGAGTGTGGACCAGTTCCGGCAGGCTGTGGAGGAAGCGAGCAAAGCTGTTGTGGTCTAGCTTCACCCGGGGTTGACCCCTTTTGCTGATTGTCTGCATCACATGGTGCACAAAGGTCCCTGAGACGGGCAGAAAAAGCGATCTTTCAACAGAAAGGACACCATGGAACATCTGACGAAGCAGACATTCATGGAAAAGGTGTTTGATTTTGAGAGCAACCAGGATTGGAAATACGAGGGAAACCTCCCCTGCATCATCGATTTCTACGCTGATTGGTGCGCCCCGTGCAGGATGGTGGCACCGATCCTGGAGGATCTGGCCCGCGAATATGACGGCAAGATCACTGTGTACAAGATCGACACCGAAAAGGAGCAGGAGCTTGCCTCGATGTTCGGCATCCGCAGCATCCCTTCGTTGCTCTTTGTTCCGATGGAAGGAAAACCCCAGATGGCAATGGGTGCGCTCCCAAAAGAGGCGTTCAAGGAAGCAATCCAGTCCGTTCTGGGTGTGAACTAGTACAATTCTCTCCCCATCTACTCTGTTTGGCCTGAGAAGGCAGAAGCAGAGCTGCCCGGGGCGCGGGGAAGCGGCCTTCACCGGTCCTTTCTTTCGCCCCGGCGTTTTTTCCCTCACCAGCCCTCTGTGTCTCTCCGCGGTCATCACGCCAGACGAACCAGGTCCCTCCTGGCAGGTGCGTTCCCGGCTGGTGCGTTTCCGCTGAGTTGAGGATGCCTGTTGTTTTCACTATCTTGAACGCATCCCCACGGGATGACGACCGACATGCCGGATGTGTACTCCCGACGTTCCAGGCAGCCCGGAATGCACGTCCGCCATCGAAAATCAGAACCACCAGTGTTCACTAACGAAGGTCCCACCTCTCCGCACGTCAGGTCTGCAACAATGCGGGGAACACCACATTCACAGTTGTCGATGACTACCGGTGCACGATGAATACCACCGCCCCTGTTGACGAAGTCTATCGCATCATCCACACTGACCATCACGACCCGTTCCACATCCTGGGAATGCACTCCATTGAGGTCAAGGGAAAACCCGGGCTGGCCATTCGTGCCTTCCTTCCGGACAGTGAGAAGGTCTTTCTCGTGCCGGAACCCGGCTCGAAGCAGAAGGGTGAAGTGGAGCTGTTGCGAATTCATGAACTTGGTTTCTTCGAAGCTGTGATTCCAGGAGCCACGGAAGTCTTTCCGTACAGGTTGCGGAAGATTACCCGGAGCGGTGCCGTCGAGATCTTTCACGACTCGTACTCGTTTCTGCCGACGCTGACCGATGTGGATGTGTATCTGTTCAATGCGGGGACACATCACAGGGTGTATGAGAAGCTCGGAGCCCACTACGCACTTGTTGCAGGCATAGGCGGTGTCCAGTTTGCCGTGTGGGCGCCCGGAGCGCGAAGCGTCAGCGTAATCGGCGAATTCAACGGCTGGGACAGGCGCAGCCATGCCATGCGCGTGCTCGGATCATCCGGCATATGGGAGATCTTCATCCCCGGACTGGCGGAAGGAGTGATCTACAAGTTTCAGGTGAAGACGCAGACGGGATACATCATGGACAAGACAGATCCGTATGGGGTCGAGATGGAAGTCCGCCCCCGTACCGCCGCGCGCGTAAACTTCCTGTCCGGCCATACCTGGGGCGACGACGACTGGATGTCGCGCCGCGCGCAGGGAGGGCAACTTGGCCAGCCTATCGCCGTCTATGAAGTGCATCCCAGTTCGTGGCAGCGCAATGCACAGGGGCAGTGGCTGACGTACCGGGAGCTGGGTGACCGTCTGATTCCCTATGTACGTTCGACTGGATTCACTCACATCGAACTGCTTCCCATTATGGAGCACCCGCTTGATGCGTCATGGGGATATCAGGTCACGGGGTACTTTGCACCCACCAGCCGTTTTGGACCGCCTCAGGAGTTCATGGCGTTTGTCGACCGGTGTCACCGGGAGGGGATCGGTGTCATTCTGGACTGGGTTCCCGCCCACTTCCCGCAGGATCCTCATGCCCTGGCACTGTTCGACGGGACCCATCTGTACGAACACGCGGATCCGAGGAAGGGGCTGCATCAGGACTGGGGGACATACATCTTCAACTACGGGCGGCTGGAGGTCCGGAATTTTCTGATCAGCAATGCCCTCTTCTGGCTGGACCGGTATCACATCGATGGTTTTCGCATCGATGCTGTCGCGTCAATGCTGTATCTGGACTATTCCCGGAAAGCGGGGGAGTGGATACCCAATCAGTACGGGGGGCGGGAGAACATCGAAGCGATAGATTTTCTCCGCGAACTCAACCGCGTCGTGCACGAATACTACCCCGGCGTGTTGACTGTTGCCGAGGAATCCACTGCCTGGCCCGGGGTGACAACGGCCATTCAGCATGGCGGTCTGGGTTTCGACATGAAATGGAATATGGGATGGATGCACGATATTCTCGAGTACTTCTCGCACGAACCGGTCCACCGCTCTTACCACCACAACAATCTCACATTTGCCCTTCTCTACGCGTTCAGCGAACGGTTCATCCTTCCTCTCTCCCATGACGAGGTGGTTCACGGCAAAGGCGCCCTTCTCAGCAAGATGCCCGGTGATCTGTGGCAGAAAATGGCCAATCTCAGGCTGTTGCTGGGGTTCATGACGGGATTCCCCGGCAAGAAGCTGCTCTTTATGGGGGGCGAATTCGGGCAATGGGATGAGTGGAATCATGACCGGAGCCTGGACTGGCATCTGATGGCATTCGACACGCATCAGGGTGTCCATCGCTGGGTTCAGGATATGCTGCATCTCTACGCCTCACGGCGTTCCCTGCATACCATCGACTTCCACTATAGCGGATTCACGTGGGTGGACTTTCATGACAGCGCCGCGAGCATCATCTCCTTCGAACGCCGGGCCTATGATCCTGAAGAGTCCATCACTGTCGTCTGTAACTTCACTCCTGTACCGCGTTACGGCTACCGGGTCGGTGTGCGGGAGCCGGGGTGGTACAAGGAATTGCTGAACAGCGACGCTGCCGCGTATGGCGGGGGAAACGTCGGCAATGGGGGAGGCGTCATGGCAGAGGCGGTCCCGTCCCACGGGCGGCCGTACTCGATCTCGCTCACACTGCCTCCGCTGGCCGTCCTGTTTTTGAGCAGGGAAGAATAATCCCCCCGGTTTTCCGGGTTTTGCGGAACCGAACCTCGCCCTTTGCGTGTTCATAGGGCACACACATCAGCGTCCGGGAGTGCCGAAGGTACGTGAAAAGGGTCGTCATCATCGGTTCAGGTTTCGGGGGTCTTGCGGAAGCCATACGGCTCCAGGCAAGGGGCTTCGCGGTCACCATTTTCGAAAAACGTGAACAGATCGGCGGGCGCGCATATCAGTTTGTCAAGAACGGCTACACGTTTGACATGGGGCCCTCGCTTGTCACCGCCCCGTTTATAATAGATAGAGTGTTCCAGTCCGCGGGTCGGAACCTTCGCGACTACCTGGACCTCGTCCCCCTTGATCCGTTCTATCGCCTCTATTTCCATGACGGGACGTTCATGGACTATGTGGGCAATCCGGCGCGGATGAAGCAGGAAATGGCGAAGTTCAATGCCGGTGATGCACTGCAATACGACCGGTTCTTCACCGATATCAAGAAAATCTATGATGCGGTCATCACCGAGGGACTTGGGGCGCAATCCTTCGATACGTGGCGATCGTTCCTCTCTTTTGTTCCCCGGGCTCTGAGTCTGGGCGGACTCCGTCCGGTCTATGCATACGCCAGCAAGTACTTCAAGGATGAGCGGAACCGGTTCGCATTCTCTTTTCATCCGCTCTTCATCGGCGGTTCTCCGTTCCGTGCGCCGAGCATCTATATTATGATTCCGTACCTCGAACGCGAGGCTGGCGTCTGGTTCGCGCGCGGCGGAATGTACAGCCTTGTCCGCGCATTTGAACGAGTCTTCCGTGAGCTGGGCGGCACTATCGAGACGAGTGCCGAGGTGGACGAGATCATGGTCGCGAATGGCCGTGCGACTGGAGTGCGTGTCGGTTCAACCGTCCATCCGGCAGACATCGTGGTCTCCAACGGCGATGTCCCCTGGGTCTACAGGAACCTGGTCAAACCTGAGCACCGCAAGCGCCGCTGGTCGAACCGGGCTATCGACCGTCTGCATATTTCGATGAGCTGCTTCCTGCTGTACATCGGGGTTCGAAAACAATATCCCCAGCTCAAACACCACACGCTCATTCTGAGCAAGCGATACCGCGAGTTGGTGAAAGACATCTTTGAGCGACAGGTCCTCCCGGAAGATTTCTCGATGTATCTCCATGTGCCCACGCGGACCGACCCGACCATGGCCCCGCCCGGATCGGAGAGCATGTACGTTTTGATCCCCGTTCCGCACCTCGGTGGGAATGTCGACTGGCGTGTTTCCGCCATTCCGTTCAGAGACAGGGTGCTGGCATTTCTGGAGGAGGAGTTCGGCATGACGGACCTGAGGGCGAACATCGAGGTTCTCGAGATGTTCACGCCGCTGGACTTCGAAAAGCAGTTGAACGCATTTCTCGGCAACGCGTTCAGCATTGAACCGCGGCTGACGCAGAGCGCCCTGTTCCGCCCGCACAACAGGAGCGAAGAGGTCCGCGGGCTGTACTTTGTCGGAGCAGGCACGCATCCTGGTGGTGGAGTTCCCGGCGTTCTGCTTGGTGCCGAAGCGACAGAGAAGTGCATTGTTGAGGACACCGCGGTCTGATTTTTTTTGACCGCTCACAGGAATCGCAAATATCGTCAATAGCATACGAAACACATGCCACCTAAAGCAGTTCACAAAGCAGTGCTCTCCACCGTAGACGTTGCGCGGCTATTCAACGTCACGGAAACTACCGTGAAACGGTGGGCTGATGAGGGGACGTTAAAGTGCCAGAAGACGCCTGGCGGCCACCGCAAGTTCCAGATCCGTAATGTTGTTGAGTTTGCCGAAGTGAATCACTTCGAACCCACCGGAGCCCTCACGCTTCCCGGCGAAGACCAGACAAACGGAGCGCTGCGGGTTGCTATCCTCGAGCGCGATTTCCAGACACTGGTCCATACGTTTGTCGAGAAGGCCCTCTCTCCCGATCGATCAGACCTCCGCCTGTTGTTCTCGTATCTCTATGAGCATCGCATTGCGCTCTGGGAAATCTACGATCTCGTGCTGAAACCGGGCATGGCTGAAATTGGTGAACGATGGATGCGGGGTGAGATCAGCATCGCACAGGAACACAGGGCATCCTACGAGACTCTAGACGCGCTGGCCAAGCTGCAGAGCGAGATCCTGATGAAATTGCCGACGGGGCATTCGATACTCTTTGCGTGTTTAGACGAGGAAGTCCATGAGATCGGTCTGCGATGCGCCGCGTATCTGTTCGAAGCGGAGGGGTGGCAGACGCATTATCTGGGTGCCCGCACGCCCGTCGATTCCATCTGTGAGGCCATGCACGATCTCCATCCCGACGTGGTGGCAATCTCCGTGACAACTCCTCTTGCGCCGGAAGACCTTTTGCGTCAGCTCTCCCGGGTGGGCGACGTGGCACACAATGCTGGCACACGGCTCCTGATTGGCGGGAGTGGAGTGCCTGCGGCCATGCGCCAGGCGCCGTGGCATGATGGCGTCATGGATTCGGGACGAGCCCTGCTGACGTTTATCGAGCAGTGGACAGCAGAACGCCGTGCGCAATCCCCGGCCAGAGGGTAGTCCTATGGCCGCACAGCCGGTGTGTACGTTTGAGGAGTCGAGGCGCATCACCAGGGAACATGCGCATACGTTCTATTTCGCCTCGCATATGCTTCCCCGCGAGAAGCGCGAAGCGGCGTATGCGGTGTATGCTTTTTGCCGGCACGCAGACAACCTGGTGGATGTGCGCGGCGGGGAGACCACGTTGGCTCCGGATGTACCTGAGCGCCTGGCGGCACTGCGCGGTGAATTAACGGACATGTACGAAGGAGCGGCAGAAACAACCTCCTGGCCTGCTCTCCAGGCGGTAATCCGCCGGCATCAGATTCCCCGGAGGTATTTCGACGCATTGATCGACGGCGTCGAGATGGATCTCTCGCTCCGTGTGTTCAAGACGTTTGCCGAACTCGATGTCTATTGCTATCGTGTCGCGTCGGTAGTCGGTTTGATCATGTCGCATGTGTTTGGTGCGACGTCTGAAGAGGCTCTCCGCGATGCCGCTTACCTGGGGACGGCGATGCAACTGACCAATATTCTGAGGGACGTCGGGGAAGATTACAGGCTCGGCCGCATCTATCTTCCCCGCGACGAGATGGAACGGTTCGGCGTGGGTGAGCGCATCATTGCAGAAGGCGTGGTCACGGAGGATGTTCGACGGCTTCTCGAATTTCAGATAGCCCGGGCACGGGAGTACTATCGCATAGCGCAGCCCGGGATCGCGCTTCTTCCCAACGATGGCTCACAGCTCTGTGTCCGGTTAATGAGTACGCTCTATGCGCGGATTCTGGACGCGATCGAGGACAATGGCTACAACGTGTTCTCGCGCCGGGCCCACGTGCCGTTCCGGACCAAATGCAGGGTGGCGTTGTCCGTCGTCACCCGGCTTTCCGATCGTCCGTCGCGCGGCCAAGGCGAGGCCCTGCGCAGGGATGGTGCGACAGAACAACATAGTGGGAATGCCGGCCCGGAGGCAACCGGGCGATCATCAAAGTCTATGCGACCAATGACACTATGAGGATCCTGTGAGCGAAACGGTCACACAACCTGTCTGGGAAACGACGTTGCCTGGATCAATCGATGCGTTGATCCATGGTTCGATTGCCAGAGTGGAGCCGGAGGGATTGCGCCGTCTCCTGGAACGCGCGGTATCGGGAGGGAAGCGTATGCGTCCGCTCCTCGCGGCTCTTGCCTGTGAGGCGGCCGGGGGAAACGAGCGGGATACAATTGTTGCAGGAGCCGCACTCGAGCTGCTGCATTCTTCCTCGCTGGTGCACGATGACATCATGGACAAGGCTGAACTGCGACGCGGCACGCCGACCATCGTCCATGGTGAGGGTGTCTCCATAGCCGTGCTCGCCGGTGACGCATTGCTAGCCATTGCGTTCAGACTGATCAACAGCATCAGCGCACCTCGCAAACAACAGATCCAGGATGTCTTCACGTCGGCGTTCCTGCATCTGTGCGAGGGCCAGTATGCCGATGTGCGCCCGTCGGAACTGCCTGCCGAGAGTTCAGCGGCCCATGTGTGGATGGTTGAACGCAAGACAGCGAAGCTCGTCGAGGCATGCACGACAATCGGGGGTCTTCTGGCCACAGCACATCCGATGTACCTGCGGGCGCTCGCCGCATACGGAAGATCGCTCGGACTTGCCTACCAGGCCACAGACGACCTGCTGGATGCAATCGGCACTCACGAGGAAACAGGGAAGACGGTAGGATTGGATTCGAGGAATGGCCGACGGACGTACCTCACTCTGGCGTATCCGGAACGCGACGAGACGGCGGAGATCCGCACGCTGGTCGCGCATTATATCGGAGAGGCATGCAAGGCCCTGGACGCGCTCCCTCCCTCACGGTCCCGTGACCGTCTCGTGGATATCGCCCTGGGTCTGATGGATCGGCGTCAGTAGGACGTGAGTGCGCACCGTCCATATCGCCGCATTCTGGTCTGGTTCCGCCGCGCGCTGCGTGTCGATGACAATCCAGCCCTCTGGAACGCCCTGCATGACGGCGACGAGGTTGTTCCGCTCCTCTGCCTTTCCAACGCATCGTTGTATCAGAAGCTGACAGAGCGGCGCAAGTTCCTGAGATCTGCGATCCGGGGCCTGGACGCAGACCTGCGGGACCGGGGTACGGCTCTCCATGTGCGTATGGGAAACCCGGCAGTGGCGATACCGGCGGCTGTGGCAGCGTATCAGGCAGATGCGGTGTACGCAGTCGCACTTCACGATGCGCCCGGCATGCACCGCGATGCACGGCTGAAGCAAGAGCTTGCGGGAATGGGAGCCGCCCTGATCCTGTGGCCGGACCGGGTGATGCGAGAGGCAAATCAAGTCCTGAACGCTGCGGGATCGCCCTATAAGGTCTTCACACCCTACAAGCGGGCATGGCTGCATGGTGCTGACGATGTGCCAAGGCCGGTCTCTCTCCCACGGCAGATTCGCAGTGCTGCAATCGCCGACGGGAGTCAGCTTCTTGCGGCTCTCTCATGGGCTAGCAGGGGACCGGGAGATGAAGCCGTCGGTGCACAACGCCTGCTCCGTGCGTTTCTGAAGAACTCGGCGGCACACTACTCTGTACGCCGGGACATTCCAGGCGTCGAAGGGACCTCCCGGCTTTCACCTCATCTGTCGGTGGGCACCATTTCCATCAGGAGAGTCTACTGGGCGGCGCGAGAGGCAGCCGAGCATGCTGCACCGTCTGCTCGAGAAGGGATTTCCACATTCATCAGCGAGCTCATCTGGCGGGAATTCTACTACCAGGTTCTGCTGCACTTCCCGCATGTCCTCGAGACCGCGTTCCGGGAGGAATTCCGGAAACTCCGGTGGAGCGAGAACGCGCGTCATTTTGCCCAATGGAGTGAGGGGATGACCGGCTACCCGATCGTCGATGCGGCGATGAGACAGCTGCTGCAGGAAGGTTGGATGCATAACCGCGCGCGGATGATCGTCGCTTCATTCCTGACCAAGGACCTGCACATCTCCTGGCAGCGCGGGGAACAGCACTTCTTCCGGCATCTTGCAGATGCCGACCTTGCCTCCAACAACGGTGGATGGCAGTGGGCGGCGGGGACGGGCACCGATGCATCTCCCTGGTTCCGTATCTTCAACCCGGTTCTGCAGGCAAAGAAGTTCGATCCGGACGGAACCTATGTGCGCCGGTATGTC
>Ga0316603_10000361_pt1 | contig 23346 bp, 20 predicted proteins | sample OWC_soil_day10_n_FD_207649 | JGI IMG/M metagenome (GOLD analysis project Ga0316603, IMG submission 207649) | Wetland soil microbial communities from Old Woman Creek delta, Ohio, United States - OWC_soil_day10_noCT | ecosystem: Environmental > Terrestrial > Soil > Wetlands | place: USA: Ohio... | reverse complement strand
GTCTTGATGACGCGGCAGGCGATCTCCCCGCGGTTGGCAATCAGGATCTTGGTGAACATGGCGCGCCTCACATGCGGAACAGGCCGAACTGCGTCGGCAGGATCGGCGCGTTCAGTGCCGCCGCCAGAGAAAGGCCGAGCACGCGGCGCGTCTGCGCCGGGTCGACCACGCCGTCGTCCCACAGTCGCGCGCTGGCGTAGTACGGGTGGCCCTGGTGCTCGTATTGTTCGAGCAGCGGCTTCCTGAACACCGCTTCCTCCTCGGCCGACCAGGTGGCGCCCTTGGCCTCGATGCCTTCGCGCCGCACCGTGGCCAGCACCGAGGCCGCCTGCTCGCCGCCCATCACGCTGATGCGCGCGTTCGGCCACATCCACAGAAAACGCGGGCTGTAGGCGCGGCCGCACATGCCGTAGTTGCCGGCGCCGAAGCTGCCACCGATCAGCACGGTCAGCTTGGGCACCTGCGCGGTGGCCACCGCGGTGACCATCTTGGCGCCATCCTTGGCGATGCCGGCGTTTTCATACTTGCGCCCGACCATGAAGCCGGTGATGTTCTGCAGGAACAGCAGCGGCACGCCGCGCTGCGCACACAGCTCGATGACATGCGCGCCCTTCTGGGCCGACTCACCGAACAGGATGCCGTTGTTGGCGACGATGCCCACCGGCATGCCGTGCAGCCGCGCGAAGCCGGTGACCAGCGTGGCGCCGTAGCGCGCCTTGAACTCGTCGAAGCGCGACCCATCGACGATGCGCGCGATGATCTCGCGCACGTCGTAGGGCTTGCGCGTGTCGACAGGGATGATGCCGTAGATCTCCTGCGGGTCGAAAAGCGGCTCCTCGCTGGGCTCGAGCGTGACGGTCGTCGGCTTGCTGCGGTTGAAGCTGGCGACGATGCGCCGCGCGATGAAGAGGGCATGGCTGTCGTTCTCGGCCAGGTGGTCGGCCACGCCGGACAGGCGGGTGTGCACGTCGCCGCCGCCCAGGTCTTCGGCGCTGACCACCTCGCCGGTAGCGGCCTTCACCAGCGGCGGACCGCCGAGGAAGATGGTGCCCTGGTTGCGCACGATCACGGTCTCGTCGCTCATCGCCGGCACGTAGGCGCCACCCGCGGTGCACGAGCCCATCACCACCGCCACCTGCGGGATGCCGGCGGCCGACATGTTGGCCTGGTTGTAGAAGATGCGGCCAAAATGGTCACGGTCGGGGAAGACCTCGTCCTGCCGCGGCAGGAAGGCGCCGCCCGAATCGACCAGGTAGATGCACGGCAGATGGTTCTGCAGCGCGATCTCCTGCGCGCGCAGGTGCTTCTTCACCGTCATCGGGTAGTAGGTGCCGCCCTTCACCGTGGCGTCGTTGGCGACGATCATGCACTCGCGGCCCATCACGCTGCCGATGCCGGTGATGACGCCCGCCGACGGCGCCTCGTCGTCGTACATGCCCAGCGCGGCCAGCTGGCCCACTTCGAGGAAGGGCGTGCCCGGGTCCAGCAGGTGCGCGACGCGGTCGCGCGGCAGCAGCTTGCCGCGAGCTTCGTGACGCGCGCGCGCCACCTCGCCGCCGCCCTGTGCCACCCCCTCGGCCTTGGCGCGCAGGTCGGCGACGATCTCGCGCATGCGCGCGGCGTTGGCGCGGAAATCTTCCGAGCGGGTGTCGATCTGGCTTTTCAGCGCTTGCATGGTCATCCGTTCTCGTTCATCGACGCGAGCGTCTGGATCGACGCCTCGTGCCGCTCTTCCCATTGGCCGCGGCCGTCGACACTGATGCCCAGCGGGCGCAGCAGACCATCGTCGAGGCCGTACACCAGGCCATGCACCTCGACCTTGTCGCCGCGCTTCCACGCGTCGCGCAGGATCGTCGTGCGGCAGACGTTGGACACCTGCTCGACCACGTTCAGCTCCACCAGCCGGCGACCGAGTTCGACCGGATCGCCGTGACGGTCGAGCCGGCTCATGTGCTTGAAGGCGACATCGGCCACGTGGCGCAGCCAGTTGTCGACCAGCCCGACCAGGCGCCGTTCGACCACCGCCTGCACCCCGCCGCAACCATAGTGGCCGACGACCATCACATGCTCGACCTTCAGCACGTCGACCGCGTACTGCAGCACCGACAGGCAGTTCAGGTCGCTGTGCACCACCAGGTTGGCCACGTTGCGGTGCACGAAGACCTCGCCCGGGGCCAGGCCGAGGATCTCGTTGGCTGGCACGCGGCTGTCGGAGCAGCCGATCCACAGGTATTTGGGCGCCTGCAGCGTGGCCAGGCGCGTGAAGTACTCGGGGTCCTCGGACACGCGCTGGTTGGCCCAGGCGCGGTTGTTGGCAAAGAGTCCGTCGAGGCTGCACATGGCTACATGGACTCCGCGTAGAGCTCGCGGCCGATCAGCATGCGACGAATCTCCGACGTGCCCGCGCCGATCTCGTAGAGCTTGGCGTCACGCCACAACCGGCCGGCCGGATAGTCGTTGATGTAGCCGTTGCCGCCCAGCGCCTGGATCGCCTCGCCAGCCATCCAGGTAGCCTTCTCCGCAGAGTACAGGATGGCGCCGGCGGCGTCCTTGCGCAGCGTGCGCGCGTGGTCGCCGCGATCGCAGGCCTGGCCCACCGCGTAGACATAGGCGCGGCAGGCCGACCAGGTGCTGTACATGTCGGCGATCTTGCCCTGCATCAACTGGAACTCGCCGATGCTCTGGCCGAACTGCTTGCGCTCGTGCACATAGGGCAGCACCACGTCCATGCAGGCGGCCATGATGCCCAGCGGCCCGCCGGACAGCACCGCGCGCTCGTAGTCCAGGCCGCTCATCAGCACCTTGACGCCCTTGCCCTCGCCGCCCAGCACGTTTTCGGCCGGCACCTCGCAGTCGTCGAAAAAGATCGGCCAGGTGTTGCTGCCGCGCATGCCCAGCTTGTCGAGCTTGGTGCCGAAGCTCAGGCCCTTGAAGCCCTTCTCGACGATGAACGCGGTCATGCCGCCGGCGCCGGCATTGAGGTCGGTCTTGGCGTAGATCACCAGCGTGTCGGCGTCGCCGCCGTTGGTGATCCACATCTTGCTGCCGTTGAGCACGTAGCGGTCGCCCTTCAAGTCGGCGCGCAGTTTCATGCTGACCACGTCGGAGCCGGCGTTGGGCTCGCTCATCGCCAGCGCGCCGACGTGCTCGCCGCTGACCAGTTTCGGCAGGTACTTGGCCTTCTGCGCCGCGCTGCCGTTGCGGTGGATCTGGTTGACGCACAGGTTGGAATGGGCGCCATAGCTCAGGCCGACCGATGCCGAGGCTCTGGACACCTCTTCCATCGCGAGGATGTGCGCCAGGTAGCCCATCTCATTGCCGCCGAATTCCTCGGTCACCGTCATGCCGTGCAGGCCCAGCTCGCCCAGTTTGCGCCACAGGTCGGCGGGGAACTGGTTGTCACGGTCGATGGCCTCGGCGCGCGGGGCGATCTGCTCGGCCGCGAAGGCTTGCACGCTGTCGCGCAGCATGTCGAGGGTGTCGCCCAGCGCGAAGCGCAGGCCGGTGGTCAGAGAGATCATTTAGGGGACTCCAGGGTCAGGCGGTCTTCGCAACGCTCAGACCAAGCTCTTCGATCATCTTGTCGCGCATCACAAACTTCTGCACCTTGCCGGTGATGGTCATCGGCATCTCTTCGACGAAGCGGATGTAGCGCGGCACCTTGTAGTGGGCGATCTGCTCGCGGCAGAAGTCGCGGATCTCCTGCTCGGTGCATTGTTCACCGGGTTTCAGGGTGATCCAGGCGCAGACCTCCTCGACGTACTTCGGGTCGGGCACGCCGAAGACCTGCACCGACTGCACCTTGGGGTGGCGGAACAGGAACTCCTCGACCTCGCGCGGGTAGACGTTCTCGCCGCCGCGGATCAGCATGTCCTTGGCACGGCCGACGATGTTGCAGTAGCCCTCGGCATCGATGGTGGCCAGGTCGCCGGTGTGCATCCAGCCGTCGCGGATGGCCTCGGCCGTGCGCGCCGGGTCGCCCCAGTAACCCTGCATCACCGAATAGCCGCGCACCAGCAGCTCGCCCTTCTCGCCCACCGGCACCACCTTACCGGTAGCGGGGTCCACCACCTTGGCCTCGAGCCGCGGCTGGATTCGGCCAACGGTGGACACGCGTCGGTCCAGCGGGTCGCTGGTGCTGCTCTGGAAGGACACCGGCGAGGTCTCGGTCATGCCGTAGGCGATGGTCACCTCGTGCATGTGCATCTGCGCGACCACGCGCTTCATGGTCTCGATCGGGCACGGCGAGCCGGCCATGATCCCGGTGCGCAGGGACGACAGGTCGAACTCGGCGAAGCGCGGATGGTCCAGTTCGGCGATGAACATCGTCGGCACGCCGTGCAGCGCGGTGCAGCGTTCCTCGGCCACAGCCTGCAGCGTGGCCAGCGGCTCGAAGGCTTCGCCGGGGAACACCATGCGCGCGCCGCTGGACACGCAGGCCAGCACCGCCAGCACCATGCCGAAGCAGTGGTACAGCGGGACCGGGATGCAAAGCGAATCGGCCTCGCTGAAGCCCATGCACTGCGCGATGAAGCGCGCGTTGTTGAGCACGTTGTGATGTGTCAGCGTCGCGCCCTTGGGGTTGCCAGTGGTGCCGCTGGTGAACTGGATGTTGATGGCATCGAGGCAATTCAGGCCCGCGCTGAACGCATCGAGCTGCCGTGCCTGCAGGCTGGCGCGCCCGCGCTGAAGCAGCGCGTCGTAGTTGAGCATGCCAGGGGTGGCCTCTGCGCCCATGCGAACGACCCACTGCAGCGCCGGCAGCTTCGCCGCCTTCAGCGCACCTGGCGCGCAGTGCGCCAGCTCCGGTGCCAGCGTCTGCAGCATCTGCAGGTACATCGAGGTCTTCAGCCGCTCGGCCGTGACGATGGCGCGGCACCCGGAGACATTGAGCGCGTACTCCAGCTCCGACAGTCGGTAGGCCGGGTTGATGTTCACCAGGATCACGCCGATGCGCGCGGTGGCGAACTGGGTCACCAGCCATTCGGCGCGGTTCGGCGACCAGATGCCCAGGCGGTCGCCGCGCTGCAGGCCCAGCGACAGCAGCCCCGCCGCCAGTTCGTCGACCACGGCGCCAAATTCGCGCCAGGTCCAGCGCACGCCCTGTTCGCGGAACAGCACCGCCGGCCGCTCGCCGAAGCGCGCCACCGTGTCGGCCAGCAGCGCCGGGATCGTCTGCTCGGACAGCGCGGCATGGGGCTCGCCGCGCACCCGCGACAGGCCGTCCACCGGCTCGATGCCGCCCACGCCTTCGTCTGCTGCTGCCATGCCGGTCTCCTGCTGCGGCCCGGCTGTCAGGCACCGGGTTCGATGGCGAAGCTTAAGCGCACAGGCCTCGCCTTTGGCGCCAGATTGGTTGCATATCGTGCCAACACGGGCCAAACTGCGAATGATGTCCAAAGCCCGTTCCGACGCAGTTCGGCCAGCCGCGCGTCAGGCCGCCACGCCCATTGCCTTCGTGCAGGCGGTGGTGCGCGGCTTCGAGCGTTATGGCGCCAACCCTGCCGATGCCCTGCAACGGGCACAAATTGCGCCTTCGTTGTTGCGGCGGCCCGAAGCCCGCGTCACCGCTGCACAGTTCGAGCTGCTCTGCGGCACGGCGATGCAACAGTTGGACGACGAGGCGCTGGGCTGGTTCTCGCGCCGCCTGCCCTGGGGCAGCTACGGACTGCTGTGCCGCGCCTCGCTGAGTGCGCCCAACCTCGGTGTCGCGCTCAAGCGCTGGTGCAGGCACCACCGGCTGTTCACCGACGACATCGTGCTGAGCCTGGACGACGACGGCCAGGTGGCCACGCTGGCCATCGAGGAACATCGCGATCTTGGCAGCTTGCGCGAGTTCTGTCTGCTCACCAGCCTGCGCTACGTGCATGGTTATGCCTGCTGGGCGGTGGACTCGCGCATCGCGCTGCGCGACACCGCCTTCCCTTTCGCCGCACCGCCCCATGCTGCCGTGTACCCGCTGCTGTTTTCGGGTGAGATGCATTTCGACGCGCCGCGCGCCGGTTTCAGCTTCGACGCGCACTACCTGGAACTTCCGCTGCGCCGCGACGAGCGGGCCCTTCGCGCCATGCTGCAGCACGCGCTGCCGCTGACGGTGCTGCAGTACCGGCGCGACCGATTGCTGGTGCAGCGAGTTCGCGAGCTACTGCACGACCCCGCCGCCGATGCGCTGCACGCCGAAGGCCTGGCGCGGGCGCTGAACGTGTCGCTGCGCACGCTGCACCGGCACCTGCAGCAAGAGGGCGCTTCGGTGCAGGCGCTGAAGGACGAGGTGCGCTGTGGCCGCGCGCAGGACCTGCTGCGCCGCACGCGTCAGCCGGTCAAGCAGATCGCGCACCAGATTGGCTACCGCAGCGAGAAGAGCTTTGCGCGCGCCTTCAGGCAGTGGACCGGCGCCGCGCCCAGCGACTGGCGCGCAGGCGGGCCTGTAACACCTTCGGACATGATTTCGCCGGCCATCTCCGGCAGAATCGGGATTCGGCCCGGGGGCCAGGGGGTGCCGGACGATGCGTGATTTTCTGGATTCCACGCTCTGGCGTATCAGCGCCTACGAGCGCATGCGCCTGGAGCGCAGTTCCAGCGTGTTCGCGCAGCTCGGCGAGCCCACGCTGCTGCCGACCACACTGCTGTCCGACCTGCGCCACCTGGAAAGCCGCCGCGAGGACGGCGACGTGCTGGAGATCCTGGCCGCCTGCATGCGCCATCGCCAGTCAGCGCTTATCTGCCTGCAGTACGACGGCCTGGTCTGGCCGGTCACCGTGTTCCCCAGCGAGCTGGTCTACCACTCGCCGCGCGACATGACGCTGGCCACGGCCGACGGCCTGGCGGCGTTGAAGGTGCTGTCTTGCGACGCCCCCGGCATGCGCCCGCCCGGCCACTGGATGCACGAGCGGGTGGGCCGCATGGAGCACTACCACCCGCTGAAGCCGCTTCTGTGGAACCTGGCGCTGAACGGCCCGCGCAGCGAACTGCTGTCCGAGATTGCCGGCAACGCCGCCTATCGCGTGACGCTGTCGCGCGAGGACCGCCTGCTCGCCCCCGGTGCGCTCGGCCCGGCGGCCGACCGGCTGCGCAGCGAATCGGCCTCGCTGCGCGACATCGCCCGCTGGCCAGGCATGAGCACCGACCGCGCCTGCCGGCTGCTGAACGCGCTGTACCTGACCTCGGCGCTGATGGTCATGCGCAGCCACCCGGCCGCGCGGCCCGAAGGCAGCATGCTCAGCCGACTGATGGGCCGCGGCAAGCCGCGGCGCTAGCGGCTCCAGCCCAAGACCCCGGCGCCGGCGAAGCGTGCGCGCTCGCCCAGGTGCTCCTCGATACGCAGCGCCTCGTTCCACTTGGCCATGCGCTCGCTGCGCGCGAAGGCACCCACCTTCAGCTGCCCCACGCCCCAGCCGAGGGCCAGGTGCACGATGCTGGTGTCCTCGCTCTCGCCCGAGCGGGCGGAGACGATGCCGGCATACCCCAGCTCGCGCGCCGTCTGCCAAGCATGCAGCGTCTCGCTCAGCGTGCCGCGCTGGTTGGGCTTGAGCAGCACGCAGTTGGCGGCGCCGGCGGCGGCAGCCTCGCGCAGCAGCGGCGCATGCGACACCAGCAGGTCGTCGCCGACGATCTGCAGCTTGTGGCCCGCCGCCTGGGTGAAGCGAGCGAAGCCGTCCATGTCGTCCTCGGCCAGCGGATCCTCGATCGAGACGATCGGATAGCGCTCGGTCCAGCGCAGCAGCATCTCGATCATGCCGTCGGCATCGAGCTCGCGCGATTCCAGCGCCAGCCGGTAGCGGCCGCCGTGGCCGAACTCGGAGGCCGCCACGTCGAGCGCGATGGCCAACTGCTCTCCCGGCACATAACCCGCGTCCTCGATGGCCTGCACCAGGGTCTGCAGCGCCTGCTCGTTGCTGTCGAAATCGGGCCACCAGCCACCTTCATCGGCCACGCCATGCAGCGCGCCGCGGCGCTGCATCAATTGCCCCGCGGCGCGGTAGACCTCGGCCGTCCATTCCAGCGCCTGCGCAAAGTTCGTCGCGCCGGGGCACACGACCATGAAGTCCTGGACGTCGACCCTGCGCCCTGCATGCGCGCCACCGCCAAAAATCTGGATCTGCGGCAGCGGCAGCGTCGTCGCGGGTTCGCCGCCCAGAAGGCGGTACAGCGGCAGGCCTGCCGATGCCGCCGCCGCATGGGCGGCAGCCAGAGACACCGCCAGCGTCGCGTTGGCGCCGAGCCGGGTCTTGGCCGGCGTGCCGTCGAGCTCGATCAGGCAGCGGTCCAGAGCGACCTGGTCGGCGGCGTCGTGGCCGCACAGCGCTGCGGCGATCTCGCCGCGCACATGGCCCAAAGCGCGCTGCACGTCCAGGCCGCCGAAGGCCGCGCCGCCGTCGCGCAGCTCCAGCGCCTCGCGGGTGCCGGTGGACGCGCCGGCCGGCACGATGGCGCGGCCGACGCTTGCGTCGTGCAGCGTGATCTCCGCTTCCACCGTGGGCCGGCCACGGCTGTCCCAGACGCGCCGTGCGTGGATGCGGCGGATGCGTGTGTCGGTCATGCAGCGATCTCCCGGCGCCAGGCCAGCGCCACGTCATTCAAGCGGTCGACGGGCTGGGTCAGCAGCGCGCGGGCCGCGCGCCGCACCGTGCGGCGCGGCGCCTCGTCGACCAGATATTCCACCGGCGACTTGCCGTCCACCCGGGCCAGCAGCAGCCCAGGCAGCAAACGCGCTGCACGGCGCTCCGCATCGTCGACCAGCTCCCAGTCCACCTCCGCCCGGTAGGCCGTCGCCAGCGCGTCGAAGCAGGCCAGGAACCCGGGCGCCGCGGGCGGCGTCCACAGGCACTTGAGCAGCAGGTGGTTCAGGCAGAAGGCCAGGTCGAAGGCCGGATCACCCCAGACCGCGCATTCCGCATCCAGGAACACCGGCCGATGGGCGTCGACCAGGATGTTCTTCGGGCTGACGTCGCCGTGCACCAGAGCCTTGGCCTGCGCCTGCGTGGCCTGCACCAGCGCGCGCAGTTGCGGTGCCAGGTCAGGGTGGGCCGCGGCCGTGGCCAGCAGATAGGGTTCCAGACGGATGTCGAAGAAGATCGCCTGGCTGGCGAAGTCCGCCGCCAGTGCCGGCCGCGCCGCGCTGTATGCATGGATGCGCCCGAGCGCTCGGCCTACCGCCCGCGCGGTGTCGAGATCGGCATCGCCGTCGCGCAGCTGCTGCTTCCACAGCGCGTGCTGCGGCAGGTATTCCATGGCCAGTACGCCCAGCTGCGGGTGCTGGCCCAGCACGCGCGCTGCGCAGCCGGGGACAGCCTCGGCCGCCACCTGCATCCAGCGTGCTTCGAAGCGGTTGCGCTCGATCGGCGCCTGCCACAGCGCCGCCACGCGCAGCGTGGGCAGCGCGCGCTTGACGCAGAGCGGTCCGGATTCGGCATCCACGCGCCAGATGTCGGACGACACACCGCCGACGAGCGGCTCGCCCGACAGCGGCCCGGCACCGGCCAGACCCAATTCGCGCAACGCCTGCGCAAAGGTCTCGGGCAGCGCGGTCATGGCGCGTCGTAGCCCGATTCCACCAGCTTCACCAGCGCGTGCAGCGTGCGGTTGACTGGCGCGGGCACGCCGAGCTCAGCGCCGCGCCGGGCGACGAAGCCGTTGAGATGGTCGATCTCGCTGGGCTTGCGCCGCGCCATGTCCTGCGCCGTGGACGACAGCTGCCTCGGCATGCCGACGGCGATCTTCGCCACCGCGTCCAGCGAGACCTGCAGCGGCAGGCTGACGCCGCACGCCGCCGCCACCGCGATGACCTCGCGCACGATGTCCTCCTGCAGTGCACGGATGTCGGCCTGCGCCGCCAAGCGCGCATAAGGCATCTGCGCCAGGGCGGAGATGGCGTTGTAGGCACAGTTGACCAACAGCTTGGCCCACAGCTCCACGGCCACGTCGGGCACGATGCGCACCGGTACCTGCGCGCTGGCAAAGAAGTCCACCAGCGTCTGCAGCGTGGGCCACTCGGGCACGGAGGACTGCGTGCCGCCGGGCATCGCGCCGATGGCCAGGTCGCCGCGGCCGAAGTGGCGCACCACGCCCGGCCCGCCCAGCGCCACCGCCACGTACACCACCGCGGGCACCACCCGGCACGGCACATGGCGGGCCAGCGTCGCTGCGTTGTCGACGCCGTTCTGCAGGCTCATCAGCAGGGTCGCGGGATCCAGGTGCGGCGCCATCTGCAGCGCCGCGGCCTCGGTGTCGCCGGACTTGACGCAGCACAGCACCAGGTCAGCCCCGGCCAGCGCGGCCGGGTCGCTGCCGGCATCGAGCCGTACAACGTGGCGTTGCCCGCCCATCTCCAACTGCAGGCCGTCGCGCTGGATGGCCTGCACATGCGCCGGCCGGCCGATCAGCGTCACCGCATGGCCGGCACGCGCCAGCATCGCGCCGTAGAAGCTGCCGACGGCGCCGGCGCCCATCACCGCCACCTTGTGCAGCGCCGGCGGGATCTTCGCGCTGTCGTTCATGGCCCGGCCCTCACACGATCTTGCTGGCGTGGCCGGCCCAGTACTTGTCGCGCAGCAGCCGCTTGTAGAGCTTGCCGGTCGGGTGGCGCGGCAACTCGGCCTGGAAGTCGATCGAGCGCGGGCACTTGATGGCCGACAGCTGCTCGCGGCAGAAGGCGATCAGCTCCTGCTCCAGCGCCTTTCCGGCCTGCGCCATGTCGCGCGGCTGCACCACCGCCTTGACCTCCTCGCCGAACTCTTCGTTCGGCACGCCGAACACCGCCACGTCCAGCACCTTGGGGTGGGTGACCAGCAGGTTCTCGGCCTCCTGCGGATAGATGTTCACGCCGCCGGAGATGATCATGTGGGCCTTGCGGTCGGTCAGGTACAGGTAGCCCTCGGCATCCATGTAGCCGATGTCCCCCAGCGTGGTCCAGCCCTTGGCATTGCGGCCCGCGGCGGTCTTCTCCGGGTCGTTGTGGTATTCGAAGACCTTGCCGTCGGAGAAGTAGACGCCGCCGTTCTCGCCCGGGGGCAGCTCGTTGCCGTCGTCGTCGCAGATGTGCAGCACGCCCACCACCGCGCGGCCCACCGTGCCGGGGTGCGTCAGCCAGTCGGTCGAGCCGACCAGCGTCATTCCCATGCCCTCGGTGCCGGCGTAGTACTCCCAGATGATCGGGCCCCACCAGTCGATCATCTGCCGCTTCACCGGCACCGGGCACGGCGCCGCCGCATGGATGGCGATGCGCAGGCTCGACAGGTCGTGCGCCAGGCGCTGTGCGTCGGGCAGCTTGAGCATGCGCACGAACATCGTCGGCACCACCTGGGTGTGGGTGATGCGGTGCTGCGCGACCAGACGCAGGAACCCGGCCGCGTCGAAGTGCTCCATCACCACCACCGTGCCGCCCAGACGCATCACCGCCATGGCAAAGCGCAGCGGTGCCGCGTGGTACAGCGGCCCGGGCGACAGGTACACGGTGTCAGGCCCCATCTGGAACGGCCCGATGCACACCTTGAGCAGCGAGTTGACGAAGGCGATGTCGGTGGATTCGGGCGGCACGTACACGCCCTTGGGCCGGCCGGTGGTGCCCGACGAATAGAGCATGTCGCCGCCGGCCGATTCGTCGGCGATGCGCTCGGCGGGACAGCCGGCCACTGCGGCCTCGTAGGCCTGGTAGCCGTCGATCGTGCCGTCGAGCATCAGCCGCGTCTGCACCTTCGGCGTTTGGCCCAGCAGCTCGGCGGCCTGGCCGGCCAGCGCCATCGAAGTGATGAAGACCTTGGCGCCGCAGTCGCCGACGATGTAGGCCGCCTCCCCGGCGGTCAGGCGGCTGCTGATGGCGGTGTAGATGATGCCGGCGCGCTGTGCCGCCCAGCAGATCTCGAAGTAGCGCGGGTGGTTCTCCAGCATCAGCGCGATGCGGTCACCGACGCGCAGGCCCAGGCGGCGCAGCAGCTGTGCCAGCCGGTTCGAGCCTTCGTCGAGCTGGCGATAGCTGACCGTCAGGTCGCTGCCGGCCATGCGGTAGGCGGGCTTCTCCGGCGTCTGCCGGGCATGGATCGAAGGGTGCATTCGGGTCTCCTGGTCTCCTGCGCCGCAGTGTAGGACCGCCACGCCGGTGCTAGCCCCGCGCCGGGTTTTTGCCGCGACGCAACATGACCTCGTCACGCACAAAACTTGAACTGAGATTCGAATTTTTCTATGATGCGCCGCAGGCTGCGGGGCCGAATGTGACCCGCCTCATCCACCACCCGGAAACACCATGCCCAGAGTCATCTTTTTCGAGCACGACGGCACGCGCCACGAGGTCGATGCCACCAACGGCATTTCGCTGATGCGCGCTGCCGTCGACCACAGCGTGCCCGGCATCGACGCCGACTGCGGCGGCGCTTGCGCCTGTGCCACCTGCCACGTCTACGTCGACCCGGATTGGCTGGCCAGGACCGGCACCCGCACCGAGATGGAGGAAAGCATGCTCAGCTTTGCCGCCGGCACGCAGGACAACTCGCGGCTGGCCTGCCAGATCGACATGAGCGACGCGCTGGACGGCATCGTGCTGCGCTTGCCCGAAGGTCAACATTGACCACCCCCGCAGCGCCTTCGGCGCTCCCCCTCGAGGGGGCACCGCCAACGGCCCGGCAAAGCCGGATCCGCGGCGTCCGCTCTAAGCCTGGCGGCGCGCGCTTTGCCCCAGCAACCTTTCCCCATCGCTGAGCTGAACCTGGAGAAGCGAATGAACGCACACGTCGCCCCCACGACCCACGACGCCGAACTGCAGGCCCTGGCCCGCGAGGAGGCCTTCTCGATGCCGCTCGACGACATCGACGTCAGCAAGCCGCGCCTGTTCCAGGAAGACACCATCGGCCACTACTTCGCGCGGCTGCGCCGCGACGACCCAGTGCACTTCACCGAGAACGACTTCTACGGCCGCTTCTGGTCGGTGACCAAGTACAAGGACATCATGACCGTGGACACCAACCACGGCATCTATTCGTCCGACTACACCCAGGGAGGCATCGCGCTGTGGAACGCACCGGACGTCAAGCAGCGGCTGCACATGTTCATCGCGATGGACCCGCCGAAGCACGACGAACAGCGCAAGGCGGTCAGCCCGATCGTCGCGCCGATGAACCTGGCATCGATGGAAAGCACGATCCGCGCGCGCACCGCCAAGGTTCTGGACGAACTGCCGCGCAACGAGGACTTCAACTGGGTGCAGCGCGTGTCGATCGAGCTGACCACGCAGATGCTGGCCACGCTGTTCGACTTCCCCTTCGAGGACCGCAAGCTGCTGACCTGGTGGTCCGACGTGGCCACCTCGGTGCCCGAGGTGGACCATCTGGTCGAATCGCAGGAGGCGCGCCTGGCCGAGCTGGGCAAGATGCTGGTCTATTTCACACGGCTGTGGAACGAGCGCGTCAACGCTCCACCGAAGAACGACTTGGTGTCGATGCTGGCGCACAACCCGGCCACGCGCAACATGCCACCGCTGGAGTACATGGGCAACCTGGTGCTGCTGATCGTCGGCGGCAACGACACCACGCGCAACTCGATGACCGGCGGGCTGCTGGCGTTGAGTCAGAACCCCGCCGAGTGGGCCAAGCTGCGCGCCAACCCAGGCCTGGTGGACAGCATGGTGCCGGAGATCATCCGCTGGCAGACGCCGCTGCCGATGATGCGGCGCACTGCGCTGCAGGATATCGAACTGGCCGGCAAGAAGATCCTGAAAGGCGACAAGGTGGTGATGTGGTACCTGTCGGGCAACCGCGACGAGGAGGCCATCGACAACCCCGACGCCTTCATCATCGACCGCGCACGGCCGCGCCAGCACCTGAGCTTCGGTTTCGGCATCCACCGCTGCGTGGGCAACCGCCTGGCCGAGATGCAGCTGAAAATCCTGTGGCAGGAGATCCTCAAGCGCTTCCCGGTGATCGAGGTGACGGGGCCGCCAACCCGGCTGCTGTCGAACTTCGTACGCGGCATCAGCCACCTGCCGGTGCGAATTCCCGGTTGAGCTTCAGTCCATCCCCACGGCGCCGAGGAACACACGCGTCAGCTCGGCCTCGATCTGCTTGTCGGCCAGTTTCAACGGACCGGGGTCATGCAGCACCGCGTTGACCAGCGCGCCATAGACCAGCTGCAGCGCCACGCCCACACGCAAGCGGCGCTGCCGCGCCGGCACGCGCAGCAGGTGCGCATGCAGCGCCTGGTGCACCGAGTCGGCCAGCCGCCGACCGAAGGCATGCAGTTGCGGCCAGTAGAGCTGGGAGCGCGCCGAGTCGAAGTGGGCGGCGCGGAAGATGCCGCGGTGCGCACGGTGGATGTCGACCACATGCCGCACGATCAGCGCCACCTTGCGCTCGTTCGGCGCGCGCAGCCAGCGTGCGCTGGCCAGCAGCGAGGCCGTGTCGGCGAGCACCTGCTCGCCGGTGACGCGCAGCAGCTCGGCAAACCAGGCGTCCTTGTCGGCAAAGCGCGAATAGAACGAGCCCACGGCCATGCCGGCGTCGCGCGTCAGCTGCGCCACCGACAGCGTGCCCAGGTCCTGCGTATCGAGCAGTCGCCGCCCGGCTTCGAGCAGCGCCAGGTGCTTGAGCCGGCTGCGCGACTGCTTGGCCGCACGCACGCCGCTGGACAGGCCGGGGCTGGGTTGCATCGGGTGAAACTTGAACTGTGATTCAGATTTGACTACGATGCTATGCAGCCCGGCAAGTTGCGTCAACGTGTCGGCCGAAACCTTCCCTTGACAAAGGCCCCGCCATGCAAAGCTACGACGTTGCCGAATGGGGCCAGCCCCTGCAGAAGCGCCTGCGTGACACCCCGCAGCCCGGCCCCGACGAGGTGCTGGTGCGCCTGACGCATTGCGGCGTTTGCCACTCCGACGTGCATATCCGCGAAGGCTGGTTCGACCTCGGTGGCGGTAACAAGCTCAAGCTGTCCGAGCGCGGCACGCAATTGCCGTTGACGCTGGGCCACGAGCCGATCGGCATCGTGCAGGCCGTCGGCGCCAAGGTTACCGGTATCGCGCCGGGGCGGCACGTGCTGGTCAACCCGTGGATCGGTTGCGGCCAGTGCTGGGCCTGCAACAGCGACCGCGACAACCTGTGCAACAACATGCGCGCGATGGGTGTCGGCATCCAGGGCGCCTTTGCCACGCACCTGCTGGTGCCGCACTCGCGCTACCTGGTCGATGCCGAGGGCCTGGACCCGGCCCGCGCTGCGGTGCTGGCCTGCTCCGGCGTCACCGCCTACTCGGCGGTGCAGAAGTTCGGCACGCTCGGGGCCGACGACTGGGTGGCCGTGCTCGGCTGCGGCGGCGTGGGCCTGATGGCGCTGTCGGTGCTGGCCGCGATGGGCCACCAGCGCGTCATTGCCTGTGACATCGACGATGCCAAGCTGCAGGCCGCGGCCGCGGTCGGCGCCGCGGCCACGGTGAACCTGAAGACCACGCCCGGGCCGACCGAGTTGCTGAAGATCTCCGGCATCGGCCTGGCGCACATGGTCGATTTCGTCGGCGCGCCGGCGACGACACAACTGGCCCTGCCCGCACTGCGCAAGGGCGGCCAGATGGTCGTGGTCGGTCTGTTCGGTGGCGCGCTGCCAGTACCGCTGCCGGCGCTGGCCATGCGCGAGGTGTCGCTGCGCGGCTCGGCTGTCGGCAACACCACGCAGATCCGCGAGCTGGTGCAGCTGGTGCGCGACGGCAAGCTCAAGCTGCCTGCGGTGCAGGTGCGCCCGCTGGCAGAAGCCGAGGCCGCGCTGCGCGACCTGGAAGCCGGCCGGATCATCGGCCGCGTGGTGCTGGACACGGCCGAGGCCGCGGTATAAGTGGACGCCGGACCGCCGCCCCGAGACCTGCTTGCGGCGCGCAGCCGCTGCGTGTACCGGCCTACATGCCCGCGTAGTTCGGCCCGCCGCCGCCTTCGGGCGTGACCCAGACGATGTTCTGCGTCGGGTCCTTGATGTCGCAGGTCTTGCAGTGCACGCAGTTCTGCGCGTTGATGACCAGTCGGTCCGAGTTGTCGTCGTTCTTCACGAACTCGTAGACGCCGGCCGGGCAGTAGCGTGACTCCGGCCCCGCATAACGCGCCAGGTTGATGGACACCGGCACGCTGGCATCCTTCAGCGTCAGGTGCGCGGGCTGCTGTTCCTCATGGTTGGTGTTGCTGATGAACACGCTGCTCAGCCGGTCGAAGGTGAGCTTGCCGTCGGGCTTGGGATAGGAAATCGGCGTGCACTCGGCTGCCGGCTTCAGAAACAGGTGATCGGCCTGCGTGCGGTGGATCGTCCACGGCGGGCTCTTGAAGCCCAACCGGGGCAGCAGCCATTGTTCGACGCCGGTCATCAGTGTGCCCACCAGGCGGCCCTTCTTGAACCACTGCTTGAAGTTGCGCGATCGGTCCAATTCCTCGTGCAGCCAGCTGGCCTTGAAGGCTTCGGCAAAGGCGCTCAGCTCGTCCTGCGCGCGCCCGGCTTGCAGCGCCGCGAACGCGGCTTCGGCGCACAGCATGCCGGTCTTCATCGCCGCATGGCTGCCCTTGATGCGGCTGGCGTTCAGGAACCCTGCATCGCAGCCGATCAGCGCACCGCCGGGAAACACCAGCTTGGGCAGGCTGAGGATGCCGCCGGCGGTGATGGCGCGCGCGCCGTAGCCGATGCGCTTGCCGCCTTCGATGTGCGCGCGGATGCTGGGGTGCGTCTTCCAGCGCTGCATCTCCTCGAAGGGGCTGAGCCAGGGGTTCTTGTAGTCCAGCCCGACCACGAAGCCGAGCGTGACCTTGTGGTCCTCCTGGTGGTAGAGGAATCCGCCGCCGTAGGTGTGGTCGTCCATCGGCCAGCCGGCGGTGTGCACCACCAGCCCGGGCTTGACCTGCGCTGCGCTCACTTCCCACAGCTCCTTGACGCCGATGGCATAGGTCTGCGGGTCGCGCCCGGCATCGAGCTGGAACTTCGCGATCAGCTGCTTGCCCAGGTGACCGCGCGCACCTTCGGCGAACAGTGTGTACTTGCCGAGCAGCTCCATGCCGAGCTGGAAGCTGTCCATCGGCTCGCCGTCCTTGCCGATGCCTTGGTTGCCAGTGGCCACGCCACGCACCGCGCCCTTGTCGTCGTACAGCACTTCAGCCGCGGTGAAGCCGGGGAAGATCTCCACACCCAGCGCTTCGGCCTGAGCACCCAGCCACTTGGTCACTGCGCCCAGGCTGATGACGTAGTTGCCTTCGTTGTGCATGCAGTCGGGGACGAAGAAGTCGGGCACGCGCGCGGCGCTGTCAGGGCGCAGCATCAGCACGTCGTCGCCGCTGACTGGCTGCAGCAGCGGTGCGCCCTGTGCCTTCCAGTCGGGGAAGAGTTCGGCCATCGCGCGCGGGTCCATGACCGCGCCGCTGAGGATGTGGGCGCCGGGCTCGGAGCCCTTTTCCAGCACCACCACCGACACCTCCTTGCCCGCGGCGGCGGCCAGTTGCTTGAGCTTGATGGCCGCCGACAGCCCCGCCGGACCGGCCCCGACCACGACCACGTCGTACTCCATCGATTCGCGCGGACCGTAGGTCTCCAGGATCTGCTGCGGGTTCATGACGGGTCTCCAGGGATGCAAAGAGTGCGGCGATTCTAGCTGCGCCGAGATAAAAATAGAACGATCGTGCTTTTTAGAGATGTCCCCGCGAGGGCGAGCCTGCCGCGGGTCGGTGCAAGGCAGGCGCGTCGCAGGCTGCGTGCTATCGTGGACGCGAGCTTTTCGAGGAGGATTCATGAGCTACAACATCGATCTGTCGGGCCGCGTCGCGCTGGTCACTGGGGCGTCGAGCGGGCTGGGCGCGCAGTTCGCGCGCACGCTGGCCAAGGCCGGTGCCGGGGTGGTGCTGGCAGCGCGGCGCATCGAGCGGCTGAAGACGCTGCGCGCCGAACTCGAGGCCGAAGGCGGCGACGCGCACGTGGTCACGCTCGACGTGACCGACAACGACAGCATCAAGGCCGCGGTGGCCCATGCCGAGACCGAGATGGGCACGATCGACATCCTGGTCAACAACTCCGGCGTGAGCACCACGCAGAAGCTGATCGACGTCAGCCCCGAGGACTACGACTACGTGATGGACACCAACACCCGCGGCGCCTTCTTCGTTGCACAGGAAGTGGGCAAGCGCATGATCGCGCGCTCGCGCGGCGCCGCCCCGGGCACCTTCATTGGCGGGCGCATCGTCAACGTGGCCTCGATGGCCGGGCTGCGCGTGCTCGGCCAGATCGGCGTGTATGCGATGAGCAAGGCCGCAGTGATCCACATGACACGGGCCATGGCGCTGGAATGGGGCCGCTTCGGCATCAACGTCAACGCGCTGTGCCCGGGCTACATCGACACCGAGATCAACCACCATCACTGGCAGACCGAGGCCGGCCATAAGCTGATGCAGATGCTGCCGCGCAAGCGCGTCGGCCAGCCGCAGGACCTGGACGTCGTGCTGATGATGCTTTGCGCCAACCAGAGCCACTTCATCAACGGCGCGGTCATATCCGCGGACGATGGCTATGGTGTCTGAAGCGTGAGGGCACTGACCCCGCTGGAAGCCCGCGTGCTCGGCGTGCTGGTCGAGAAGCAGCACACCGTGCCCGACACCTATCCGCTGTCGCTGAACTCGCTGGTCGCCGGCGTCAACCAGAAGACCGCACGTGACCCGGTCATCAACGCCACCGAGGCCGAGGTGCTGACCGCCGTCGACGGCCTGAAGAGCCTGAGCCTGGTGTTCGAAGGCAGCGGCAGCCGCGTGGTGCGCTTCGAGCACAACATGGCGCGCGTGTTCAGCCTGCCCGCCGCTTCGGTGGCGCTGCTGACGATGCTGATGCTGCGCGGAGCGCAGACCTCGGCCGAGCTGCGGCTGCACTGCGAGCGGCTGCATCGCTTTGCCGACATCTCCTCGGTCGAAGGTTTCCTCGAAGAGCTGGCCGGCAAGGAGCCAGCGCGGGTGGTCAAGCTTCCGCGCGCGCCCGGTGCGCGAGAGGCGCGCTGGGCTCATCTGCTGTGCGGTGAGGTAGCCTTCGAGGCGGCTGCGGCAGCGGCCCCGGATGGCGGTGTCTCTGCCGGCGAGATTGCCGCTCTCAAGGCAGAGCAGTCGCGTCTGGCGGCCGAGTTGGCGCAACTGCGCGCGCTGGTGCAGCGCATGGCCGCCGAGCTGGGCATCGACGCCGGCTGATCCGCAGGCAGGCCATCGCCATGCGCTTCGACATCCCCGAACAGAAGAAGCTGGTCCACGAGATGGCGATGCCCATCCGCTGGGGCGACATGGACGCGATGGGACATGTCAACAACACGCTGTACTTCCGCTACATGGAGATCATCCGCATCGACTGGCTGCACGGCGTGGGCGGCCCGCCGGACATGAACGGCGAGGGCTTCGTCATCGTCAATGCCTTCTGCAACTTCATCCGCCAACTGAGCTATCCGGGCGAGGTGCTGGCCAGGATGTATGCCACCAACGCCGGGCGCAGCAGCTTCGACACCTACGTCACGCTGGAGCGCAGCGATGAGCCCGGCGTGTTCTACGCCACCGGCGGGGCGACTACGGTGTGGTTGAACATCCCGCAAGGCAAGGCCGTGCCCATCCCGGACTGGTTGCGCAAGCTCATCACATGAGCGCCAGCGCCGGCTTCGAGCGACGCCGCGCCTGGGTGCGCGAGGCCATCCGCCGCATCGAGGCCGACTACCAGCGCAGCAGCGACACGCACCTGATCCCGCTGCCGCTGCCCGGCTTTACTGGCGTCGAGCTGTACCTGAAGGACGAATCGAGCCACCCTACCGGCAGCCTGAAGCACCGCTTGGCGCGCAGCCTGTTCCTGCATGCGCTGTGCAACGGCTGGCTGCACGAAGGCGCCCCCGTGGTCGAGGCCTCCAGCGGCTCCACCGCGGTGAGCGAGGCCTACTTCGCACGGTTGCTCGGGCTGGGCTTCGTGGCCGTGATGCCGCGCGGCACCAGTCCACAGAAGATCGCCGCCATCGAGTTCCAGGGCGGCCGATGCCACCTGGTCAGCGACCCGACGGCCCTGCATGCCGAAAGCCAGCGCCTGGCCGGTGAGCTGAAGGGCCACTACATGGACCAGTTCACCTACGCCGAACGGGCCACCGACTGGCGCGCCAACAACAACATCGCTGAAAGCATCTACCTGCAGATGCAGCAGGAAATGCATCCCTGCCCGGCGTGGATCGTCGCCAGTGCCGGCACCGGCGGCACGCTGGCCACGATTGGCCGCTACGTGCACTACCGCCGCCACGACACGCGGGTATGCGGCGTCGATGCCGAACATTCGGTGTTCTTCGACCACTACATCAGCGGCAATGCGAGCTTGACACTGGACCGCGGCTCGCGCATCGAGGGCATCGGCCGGCCGCGCGTCGAGGCCTCGTTCGTGCCCGGCGTGCTGGATGCGATGGTCAAGGTGCCCGACCTGTGGAGCCTGGGCGCGATGCATGCCTTGAGCGTGCGCCTGGGCCGGCGCGTCGGCGGCTCCACCGGCACCAACCTGGTGGCCGCGCTGGCCTGCGCGCAAAGCCTGAAGCAGCGGGGGATGGACGGTTCGGTCGTCACGCTGCTGTGCGACGACGGCCAGCGCTACTGCCACAGCTATTTCGACCACGACTGGCTGCGCCAGAACGAGCTGGAATGCGAAGCGCAGAGTGGCGCCATCGACGCGCTGATCGACCGCGGCGAATGGCCCTCCGAGCTGCGCCGCACCTGGCGGCTGGCCGGCGACCTGAGCCTGTAGTCGCACAACATATCCAACAGGAGACCCCACGCATGACCGACCTGGCCCTGCTACCCGCCACCGAACTCGCCCTGCGCCTTCGCCGGCGCGAGCTGTCGTCACTGGAACTGCTGCAGCACCACCTGCGGCGCATCGAACGCCTCAACCCGGCGCTGAACGCGGTGGTCGTGTTCGACACCGACGTGGCCTTGCAGCGCGCTCGCGATGCCGACGCCGCACTGGCTCGCGGCGAATACTGGGGCCCGCTGCACGGCCTTCCCATGACGGTGAAGGAATCCTTCGACCTGGCGGGCCTGCCCACCACCTGGGGCTTCGAGTCGATGCGCGGCAACATCGCCACGCAGACGGCGGTGAGCGTGCAGCGCCTGCTGGATGCAGGCGCGCTGATCTTCGGCAAGACCAACCTGCCGGTAGCGATGGCGGACTGGCAGACCTTCAATCCGGTGTACGGCACGACGAACAACCCCTGGGACGTCACGCGCACGCCGGGTGGTTCTTCTGGCGGCTCGGCCGCGGCGTTGGCCGCGGGCCTGACGGCCCTGGAGCTGGGCAGCGACATCGGTGCGTCAATCCGCAACCCGGCGCACTACTGCGGCGTGTGGGGCCACAAGCCGACCTGGGGCGTGGTGCCGCAGCAGGGCCAGCAGCTGCCCGGCATGGAGTGTGTGGACACCATCGACATCGGCGCGGCCGGGCCGATGGCGCGCAGCGCGCACGACCTGACGCTGGCGCTGGACGTGCTGAGCACGCCGCTGCGCAGCTTCGGCCCGCTGGGCTGGCAGCCGGCCGCGTGGCGTGATGCCGGCGTGCCGGCGCGGCGGCTGCGTGTCGCGGTGGTCGCCGACGATGCTCTGGCCGAGGTTGACGCCAGCGTCGGCAAGGCCATCGCCTCTTTGGTGCGCTTCCTGCGCGAAAGTGGCGTGGCGGTCGACGAGCAGGCGCGCCCGGTGGACAGTGTCGAGGCCTGGAGCACCTATGTGCCGATGGTGCGCGCCGCGCTGATCGGCGGCATCAGCGACGACGAACACCGGCAGGCCGTGAGCGAGGCCGCCAAGTGGCCGGAAGGCAGCCTGGAGTTCCCGGCGCTGCATTGGCGCGGCCGCTCGCTGAGCCACCGCGACTGGCTGCGGCTGGAGGAAGTGCGCAGCAAGCTGCGGAGGCAGTGGGCGGCCTTCTTCGAGCGCGTCGACCTGCTGATCTGCCCGGTGGCCACGACGCCGGCCTTCAAGCACAACCCGCAGGGCTGGCGCTGGGAGCGAATGATTCCGGTCAACGGCCACCAGCAGCCCACCACCACCTCGCTGTTCTGGGCCGGCTACACCAACTTGTGCGGTCTGCCGGCCACCGCCGTGCCGCTGGGGCTTTCGGACGACGGACTGCCGATCGGCGCCCAGGTCTGTGGTCCGGTCTTCGCCGACCCGGTGTGCCTGCGCTTCGCGCGCTGGCTCGAGGCCGAGTACCGCGCCTTCGTGCCGCCGCCGATGGCCGCCTGACGCCTGAGCGCGGGCGGAGTGACGCGTGGCGCGCGTGGCGCGGGAGACGCAAGTGATGACGCTGGTCAATGAAGGGGGCCGCGCCGACACTAGGATCGGTGCCGGCAACACCAATGCCGCCGTTGCTCGGTTGTACCGGGCGGGCGGCGAGTGCCGGAGACCGCAGTGAAGACCTATCCCATGTCGGCTGCCGATGCAGCCTGGTTCCACAACGACGGCCCTGCCAACCTGGCCATCGTGATGGGCGTCGTGCTGACGAAAAAGCCGCTCGACTTCGAGCGCGTGCGCAAGATCTACAACGAGCGCATCGTCAGCTTCGATCGCTTCCGCCAACGCGTGGTCGAGGCGGGCTTTCCGCTGGCCACGCCGCATTGGCAAGACATGCCGAACTTCAGCATCGACCAGCACCTGCACCACATCGCGCTGGCGGCGCCGCACGACGAGGCGGCGTTGGTCGAGCTGGTCAATGACCTGGCCAGCATGCCGCTGGATCATTCGATCCCCTTGTGGCAGGCCTATGTGGTGGACGACGTCGAAGGCGGCAGCGCGCTGATCACCCGCGTGCACCACTGCATGGCCGACGGCACGGCGATGATGACCGTGACGCAGCGGCTGTACGACCCCGCCCCCGGAGCCAAGCCGCCGCCGCCGCCGCGCGCCCGCGGGGCGAGCATCGGCATGGCGGCCGGCAAGGGCCTGTTCGCCCCCGCGATCGACGTCATCACCGAAGCCGCGCGCGACGCCCTCGCGCTGGCCGGCGGCGCGGGCATGCTGGTGCGCGAACTGCTGCGCTCCGACGACCCGCCGTCGCCGTTGAAGGGCGATTTCGCTCTTGGCAAGCGGGTGGCCTGGTCGCAGCCGGTGGCCCTGCGCGACATCAAGGCCATCGGCAAGCGTTTCGACGCCAAGGTCAACGACGTGCTGGTGGCCGCGATGAGCGGCGCGCTGCGCACCTACCTGAAGGACCGCGGCGTCGACGTGGACCACACCACCGTGCGAGCCATGGTGCCGGTCGATCTGCGCCCGCCCGAGCGCATCGGGCAGCTGGGCAACGAATTCGGGCTGGTGCTGCTCGATCTGGCCGTGACCAAGGCGCGCGCCGACCACCGCCTGGCGCTGACCAAGG
>Ga0316603_10000360_pt1 | contig 23384 bp, 13 predicted proteins | sample OWC_soil_day10_n_FD_207649 | JGI IMG/M metagenome (GOLD analysis project Ga0316603, IMG submission 207649) | Wetland soil microbial communities from Old Woman Creek delta, Ohio, United States - OWC_soil_day10_noCT | ecosystem: Environmental > Terrestrial > Soil > Wetlands | place: USA: Ohio... | reverse complement strand
ACCGGCACCGAAATCATCGAGGATCAGCCCGGGAGTGGAACAAAATCGTTCCGGTTCGTCCACGGACCCGTCTTCGCAAATATCGTGCTTGCGGACGAGATCAACCGCACTCCTCCAAAAACACAGGCAGCCCTTCTGGAGGCAATGCAGGAACACCGCGTCACTGCTGCAGGAACAACCTATACGCTGGCCGAGCCGTTCTTCGTGCTCGCCACGCAAAACCCCATCGAGCAGGAAGGCACCTACCCCCTGCCTGAAGCCCAGCTCGACAGGTTCATGTTCAATCTCTGGCTGGACTACCCCCTGGCAGAGGAGGAAGTCCAGATCGTGAAGTCCACGACCAGTTTGCATGTACCCGAGCCGCGGCATGTTCTGACCGGTTCACAGATCGAGGCGTTTCAGGACCTGGTACGCCGCGTCCCCGTAGCTGACAATGTGCTCGAGTACGCGGTCCGTCTGGTTCGTGCAAGCCGTCCCCGGACCACACAGGCGCCGAAATTCGTTGAGGACTGGGTCCGGTGGGGCGCTGGGCCGAGGGCGTCACAGTATCTGATCCTTGGAGCAAAGACACGGGCACTGCTGAGCGGACGACATACGCCGGATATTGATGATGTCCGTGCCCTCGCCGGACCAACGATGCGGCATCGGATGGTCACGAATTTCAATGCAGAAGCTGACGGCGTTACGGCAATCGAAATCGTCGAGCGGCTTGTTCGCGAAATCTCCTGATCGCTATGCCGCAGGTTGACTTCCGTCTCGGCGCATCCCCTCTGTTTGCGCTGCTGGCGATCGGCGTCGCTGCGCTCCTGGCATACCTCTACTACCGCACAACGCTTCCACCGATTTCCCGCGTACGCCGATGGATACTCCTGTTCCTGCGCGGCACAGCCCTCGCACTCCTCCTTGCGCTCCTCCTCGAACCGGTTGTGCGGATTGTTTCCTCGCACTCCGATCCTCCGATCCTGACGATCCTGATTGACAACAGCAAGAGTCTCTCCATCACCGACCGGCAGGGCCAGCGTCCAGCCGCCGTCCGGGCTCTTCTGGATGCGCCAGTGTTCCAGCGCCTTCGCAGCCGTGCCGAGATGCGATACGTTGCGTTCGGCGTCTCAACACGCTCTCTGTCCGCAGACAGTCTCTCAACCCTCTCGTTCTCAGACGACGGCACTGATCTGGCCAGCGCTCTCCGGACACAGGCCATGGGGTCCACTGCCACTCAACCGCATGCGCTGCTCGTCATCAGCGACGGCGTCGCTACAATAGGCCAGAATCCCGTCCATGGCGTTGAGTCCCTCGGTATGCCTGTGTACACGATCGGTATCGGTGAAGCCGCCGAGCAGCGCGACATCGCCATCAGCCAGATCTCAACGAACACGATTGTGTACAGCGGCGTGCCGGCGCCGGTGGATGTGTTCGTGAAAAGCACAGGCTTTCCCGGTGAGCAGGTGACAGTGACTCTCAGCGATCAGAGCACTATTCTCGACAGGAAATCTCTCCTGTTGGCGGAAGGCACAAAAGAATACGCCGTCCCCCTCTCCTATGTGCCGGATGGATCCGGCGTGCGATCATATACGGTCAGCGTGTCTTCGCTTGAAGGAGAACTTACCGCGAAGAACAACCGGCGGTCGTTCACCGCGCGCATCAGGAAGAGCAAGCTGCGGATTCTCATGATCGCCGGAACTCCTTCCTTCGATGTCGCTGTCATCCGGCAGACGCTGAATGAGATCGAACAGTTCACCGTCCGTTCTTTCACCCAAACACCAACTGGCGGATTCTATGAGGGGTCGTTGGCATCTTCCCTGGTCGATTCTGCCGATTGCCTGTTCCTGCTCGGGTTCCCTGCTGCGACAACCGATCCCACGGTCGGCTCCATGGTGTTGTCCTCTGCAGCAACGCGCCACATCCCGCTCTTCGTGCAGGTCTCGAGAAGCACCGACCTTGTACGATTCGGCCAGTGGACCTCGCTGCTGCCATTCGTCACCGAAGGTCCAGTACGCGGGGAAGAAGAAATCTCGGCAGATGCGACGACTGCAGAACATCTGACACCGGTGCTCACACCTGCCACTACCGGCAATGAGAACCCGTGGATGCAGCTGCCTCCACTGTTTACCGTCCGTGTTCCACTCCGCGTGCGCCCGGATGCAACGGTTCTTGCTGCCTCACGGACTCAGGCCCAGGCTGATGCAGCTCCTCTCGTGCTCATCCGGCGGGCAAGTCAGCAGCGCGTGCTGACCGTGCTCCTTCACGATCTCTGGAGGTGGCGTCTGATGGCGCAACGATCGGCAGCTACGCAGGAATTCTTCCCGGCGTTTTTGTCCAATGCCGTACACTGGTTAACTGCCCCCGATGCGGAGGGTCCCGTCATCGCCCGGCCCCTTAAGGAATCGTACGCACAGGGTGAACCTCTCACCTTCAGCGCAGAGGTCTATGATTCGGGGCAACGTCCTGTTGAGGATGCTGAAGTTCGCGTCGTGGTGCAGCACGGAAATCAGGCAATGGAAGGGTTGCTGCTTCCCCGGGGGAACGGACGGTATGATGGGGAAACTCCCGGCATGCACGCCGACGGATCCGTCCGGTACCGCGTGACCGCAACCAAGCCCGGGGTGGTCTCGGGCAGTGATAGTGGTACCGTGCAGATCAGCGGAACAGCAATAGAGTTCCTGAATACAAGGATGGATGCCGATGTGCTGCAGCAGATCGCAACACGAACAGGTGGTGAGTTTCTCCGGCCGGAATCCGTTGGGGCGCTGGATTCACTTCTTGCGGCACAACCGTCGTTTGCGCCCCGGATAACGACGTCGATCACCGAGCTGCACTTCCGGAACTGGCTCTGGTACGCGGGACTGATTGTTCTCCTGCTTGCGGTGGAGTGGTTTCTCCGGAAGCGGAGCGGTATGATCTAGCGCCGCCCTTTCGGTTTCTTCTTCCCGGCTGCCTTTGTTGGTGATCCCTGGGGTTTCGGCGGTGCCGGCTGTTTCGGCGCTACCACTTGTTTCGGCGGCACCACTTGTTTCGGCGGCTTCGCTATTGCCCGCCCCGCCCTTGAACCTTTTTCTTCTTCCTTCCCATCAGCTTTCTCTGTCGCGGAGGGAGGCATCGGGGCATTCCCCTTTTCTTTCCCTGCGGCCTTCGGTGCTGCGGGTGGAGGCACAGGACCTTTTGCTCCTTCGTTCTTACCCGCTTCGCCCCGCTTTCCGGTGGCAGAGGGGGTTTCTTTGCTCTGCTTCGTTCCCTTCTGTGGTGCCGTTTCCCCGTCACCCTCAAACATTCCGATCTGTACCTCTTCGGAAGATTCCCGCTCTCCGGCATCCGGTTTTGAACCGTTACCGTTGCCGTTGACTGCTTCATCCTCATCGGCAGGGACAGCTGCCACATCGGACACCGCATCTCCCTCATCCAGCTTGATCAGTCGCACGCCCTGCGTATTACGGCCTGCAATGCGGATATCGCTCGCATGCTGCCGGATGAGCACGCCGCGATCGGTCACGATGACAACGTCGTCCTTTTCCTTGACCTCTTTGATTGCCACCATCCGGCCGGTCTTCTCGGTTGTCTTGACCGTGAAGATCCCTTTCCCTCCCCGGTGACTGATCCGGTATTCATCGGTTTCGCTGCGCTTGCCGAATCCCTTTTCCGTCGCGACAAGGATGGTGGTTCCGGCCCGCCGGAGAACAACGGCGCCGACAACGCGGTCGTTTTTCTTGGCAAGCCGCATCGCCCGCACTCCTCCTGCAGCCCTGCCCATGATGCGGACTTCCTGTTCATGGAAACGAATGGCCATTCCCTCTGCCGTGCCGATGACCACGTCCTGTTTCCCGTCCGTGAGATGCACATCGATCAACCGGTCCCCCTTATCGAGTCCGATGGCCACGATGCCGGTCTTGCGCGGATTGCTGAACTCGCTGAGCAGCGACTTCTTGATGTTCCCCTTCTCGGTTGCCATCAGAACGTTCAGCGGCTCATCGAAGTTTTTGACCGCCACATACGAGACAATCGTTTCTCCCTGTTCTTTGGAGACAAGGTTGGCGATAGATTTTCCGCGGCTTGCTTTGCTTCCCTCCGGAAGCTCAAACACCTTAAGCCAGTAACATCGGCCTTTGTCGGTAAAGAGCATGATGTACTCATGCGTCGATGCGATGAACATCGCTTCGATGAAGTCGTCCTCTTTGGTCGCCGCACCGCTGCTTCCGCGTCCTCCCCGGGACTGCCGTCTGTATCCGCTCACCGGGGAGCGTTTGACAAAGCCATTATGGCTGATCGTGATCACCACCTGCTCTTCGGCGATCATGTCCTCGATGCTGAACTCCTCGGCCTTGTACACGATCTCCGTCCGGCGTTCATCTCCGTACTTCTCTTTCATCTGCAGGAGCTCTTCGCGGATGATCTGCATCTGCAGCGGCTTGCTCTTGAGAATTGCCCGGAGGCGTTCAATCAGCTTGATGGTCTCGCGGTACTCCTCTTCGATTTTCTTCCGTTCCAGTCCGGTCAGGCGCTGCAGGCGCATGTCCAGGATGGCCTTTGCCTGGATCTCGGAGAGCTTGAACTTCTTCATCAGGCCGGTCTTTGCGGTCTCCACATCGCGCGACGCCTTGATGAGCTTGATGATCGCATCGATGTTGTCCAGCGCAATGATGAATCCTTCCAGGATATGCGCGCGCTTCTCCGCCTCTTCCAGTTCGAACTGCGAGCGCCGCACCACCACGGTATTGCGATGGACTATGAAGTGCTGCATGATTTCCTTCAGCGTAAGAATCTGCGGCCGGCCGTCCACCAGCGCCAGCATGATCACGCCAAAGGTTGTCTGCATCTGCGTATGCTTGTACAGATTGTTCAGGATTACTTCCGCATTCGCGTCACGGCGGAGGTCGATGACGATGCGCAGGCCGTCGCGGTCCGATTCGTCCCGTATGTCGGCGATGTCTTCGAGTTTTTTCTCGTTGACCATGTCCGCGATCTTTTCGATCAGGTTGGCCTTGTTGACCTGATACGGTATTTCCGTAACGATAATGCTCTGCCGGTCGTTCTTGCCGGTTTCGATGGATGCACGGGCGCGCACCATGATGCGCCCGCGTCCGGTGGTATAGGCGCTCTTGACGCCTTCGTAGCCATAGATAATGCCGCCCGTCGGAAAATCCGGCGCCTTCACGAACTTCATCAGGCGCTCGTTGTCCAGACTATCGTCCTTGATCAGCGCAAGGCACCCGTCGATGACTTCCCCGATGTTGTGCGGGGGGATATTGGTTGCCATGCCTACGGCGATTCCGCTTGTGCCGTTGATCAGCAGGTTCGGCACCATGGCCGGCAGCACCAACGGTTCGCGCAGCGTGTCATCGAAATTCGGAACGAAATCGACGGTGTTCTTGTCGAGGTCCCTGAGCATCTCCTCCGCAAGGCGTTCGAGGCGGGCTTCGGTGTACCGCATGGCCGCCGCAGAGTCGCCATCCACTGATCCAAAATTGCCCTGCCCGTCGACCAGCGGGTACCGCATGGAGAATTCCTGCGCCATGCGGACCATTGTTTCATACACCGCAACGTCGCCGTGGGGGTGATACTTGCCCAGGACTTCGCCCACGATGCGCGCGGACTTTTTGTACGGCCGGTTTGCGGCCAGCCCGAGGTCCTGCATGCCGAAGAGCACGCGCCGGTGCGCCGGTTTCAGTCCATCGCGCACGTCGGGGAGCGCACGGGCCACAATCACCGACATGGAATAGTCGATGTATGAACCGCGCATTTCGTCTTCGATATCGACGGGAATGATCTTTTCGTTAACTGTTGCCATACCTGCAGTCTCGTCCTGGGATTCTTAGACGTCCAGATTGCGGACGTATTTCGCATTCTTTTCAATAAACGCACGGCGGGGCTCTACGTCATCGCCCATCAGCATGGAAAACGTCCGGTCGGCATCTGCCGCATTTTCAATGCTGACCTGCAGAATCGTGCGTGTCTCGGGATTCATTGTGGTCGACCAGAGCTGCTCGGGGTTCATCTCTCCAAGACCCTTGAACCGGGAGATGGCGATCCCGTTGCCCAGCACCGTTGCCCCTTCCTCGTGCTGTTCCTCTCCCGCCTCGGCGGTGGCCTCCTCGCCCTTGTCCCCCTTTTTTCCCTTCTCTGCCTTCAGCCGCTTGATGATCTCGTCCCGCTCTTCCTCATCGTACGCGTAGAACTCCTGCTTCCCCTTCTTCACTTTGTAGAGCGGAGGCTGGGCAATGAAGACATGGCCGAGTTCGATAAGGGCTTTCAGATGACGATAGAACAGCGTTAGCAACAGCGTGCGGATGTGCGATCCGTCCACGTCCGCATCGCACATCACGATGATCTTGCCGTAACGCACTTTCTCGGGATCGAACTCTTCCCCGACGCCGGCACCGACGACGGTGAAGATGTTCCGGATTTCTTCGTTCTCCAGGATTTTGTGAAGGCGCGCCTTCTCCACATTGAGAATTTTTCCCCTGAGCGGAAGGATCGCCTGGAACCGCCGGTCCCGCCCCTGTTTCGCACTCCCGCCCGCAGAGTCGCCCTCCACCAGGTACAGCTCGCAGTGTTCCGGATCATTGATGGAGCAGTCAGCGAGCTTTCCGGGAAGACCGCCGCCGGACAGCGCGTTTTTCCGCCGGGTCAGGTCCCTGGCCTTCCGTGCAGCCTCGCGGGCTTCCGCCGTGCGCATCGACTTGTCCAGGATCCGCTTTGCGTCTGCTGAGTTCTCTTCCAGCCAGGAGGAGAGCGCCGAGCCGATGACGGACTCCACAATGCTCTTCACCTCGCTGTTGCCCAGCTTGGTCTTCGTCTGCCCCTCAAATTGCGGTTCCGGCACCTTGACGCTGATGACGCCGCTGAAGCCCTCGCGGAAGTCATCGCCGGTCAGCACAATTCCCCCTTCCTTCAGTATGCCGTTCTTGTATGCATAGGTGTTAAGGGAGCGCGTGAGCGCGGTGCGGAATCCGACGAGATGCGTTCCGCCTTCATGTGTGTTGATGTTGTTCACATACGTGAAGATGTTCTCGCTGTACTCGTCGTTGTACTGGAAGGCCGCCTCCACTTCGACCGCCCGTCCGTTCTCGTCCTTGTCTGAGCCGCGCGTGAAGAACGGCTTCCGGATCAGCGCGGGACGCGTGGCGTCAATGTATCGCACAAACTCTACAAGTCCGCCCTTGAAGCTGAATGTCTCATCCTGCTCGGTCTTGTTCCGGCGGTCGATGATCCGCAGCGTGACTTCCGAATTGAGAAACGCCAGCTCCCGCAACCGTTCCGCTATCGTTTCAAACTTGAACGTGCGGGTTTTGAAAATCTGTCCGTCCGGCAGAAAGGTGATACGCGTGCCCGTTTTGCCGGGATCCGCTTTGCCGATCACCTTCGCGGCCGCAACGGGCTCTCCGCGTGTGTACTTCTGGAACCAGACCTTGCCGTCACGGTAGACCTCGGCCTGCAGCCACTCGCTCAGAGCATTCACCACCGAAACGCCAACACCATGCAGACCGCCCGACACTTTGTATGAATTCTTGTCGAACTTGCCGCCGGCGTGGAGAACCGTCATCACGACTTCCAGTGCGGACCGTTTTTCCTCCTTGTGCATGTCGGTCGGAATTCCCCGTCCATCGTCCCACACCGACACGGAGCCGTCTTTGTTGAGGACAACTTCGATCATGCGGGCATATCCGGCCAGCGCCTCGTCGATAGAGTTGTCAACGACTTCGTAGACCAGATGATGCAGACCCCGCGCGCTGACATCGCCGATGTACATCGCGGGGCGTCGCCGGACCGCTTCAAGTCCCTTCAGGACTGTGATATCTTCCGCCGTGTATGCCCGCGCCTCGGCACCGTTCCGCTGTCCGTTTTTCTCCAGCTCGGCCTGCTTCGAGGCAGATTTCGAGCGTTGCTTCTCCTGTTTCGCCATACCGATTTGTCCGACTCCTTCTCGTTCCTATCGAAACCGAATATCGTTGACTACTCTGAATCCTGCGGCGTCGTTGAGTTTCTCGATAATCTCCCTCCGTTTCATCGAGAGCTCAGCCCTCCATGGCGCTGTTTTCACGCTGACGTAGAGTATGCCGTTCTCGATACGTTGGGGCTTTGTTACGCGCGCGATCTGCTCCCCCACCACATCCTCCCAGCCGGTGATCACCGCGTACCGCCGCAGTGTCTGATCGATGCCGAGCGCTGCGGTAGCCTCCGCAATGGCCTGCGCAATTCCCTTCGGATATTTCTTTGTTCCAGCGCCCTTACGGGTTTTGCGCCGTGCTGGTTCCGCCTTCAATGAGAAATCTCCGATGATGCGTGTTCCACGGCACCGATGCAACGACACCGGGATCGGTGGTCGTCAGCACGGCCTGACCCGTTTCCCCGAGCCGTCCGAGGACTCTCGATGCGCGTTCACTGTCCAGCTCCGCAAAGACATCATCGAGCAGCAGGATCGGCGTCTCATTGCGTGTCTCGCACATATACCGGTGCTCGGCAAGCTTCAATGCGATCAGAAGCGTCTTGTGCTCTCCCTGCGAAGCAAACTCCTGCGCATTTCTTGACCGGAGCATGAATGCAAGATCATCGCGATGCGGCCCCACGAGCGTCGTCCCGCGACGGAGCTCCAGCTGGCGGTGTGTGCCCAGCTGCTCCTCCATGACCGACGCGATAGCAGGAATGCCGTGCCCGGACTTCACGCCCCGCAGGGTGACATACTCCAGCGCAACGGGGTCCGCAATGCCCGCGATTTCCGCATAGGACCCGGCAAAGCCGTCGCGCATCGCTTCCACACACTGAAGGCGTTTCTCAATGATGCGGCTTCCGTACTGCACCAGGCCCTGAGTCCATGGCTCCAGTGCGCCTGGAGAGATGCTGCCGTGGAGACGTCCATCCAGTAGCAATCTGTTCCGCTGCCGTAAGACCTTCCGGTATTCCTGGAGGTCCGCAAGATACCGCCCGCTCGTCTGACAGAGCACGATATCCAGAAACTTCCGCCGCTCGGCAGGACCGGATCCAATAATTCCGCCGTGATCGGGAGAGAGCAGCACTGCCGGGTACTCTCCGACAATCGCGGAAATCCGGTCCAGAGGGGTCCCATTGATGCGTACGGCCTTCTGTCCGCCCGATGCCGAGAACGCGATATGCGCTTCGGAGCGCCGCCCCGCATCATCATTGAGCGTTGCCTCAATCTCAAAGAACTCACAACCATACTGCACAACCTGGGCATCTACAGCGGCAAAGAAACTTTTGCCCAGACTGAAATACGACACGGCTTCGAGAATATTCGTCTTTCCCTGTCCGTTCTTTCCGATCAGGGCATTGATCCCGGCGCCGAGATCGAGAGACGTATCCTCGTGATTCCGAAAATTCAGCAGCCGGAGGGTGCGCAACCGCATTCTGGTACACCCTTTATAGAATACGGCAGCCCCGCTTGCGACGGGGCTCCCTGTGACCACAGACCTGTTCAGGTGGACGGATGTCAGCGCACATGACAGCCGGCTTCAGGTATTCAGGCGCACGGGCATGATGAGCATCAGCGTATCCTCCTGAGGCGGGGCATCCGTTGGACTCACAATGCCTGCCCGGGTCGGTGAACTGAATTTCATCGTGACCTGCTCGCCATCAAGGTGCGACAAGATATCCACCAGATACATCGAATTAAATCCTATCTCCAGAGACTCGGCACTGTACTGACACGGAAGCAACTCGTGAGCCTCACCCCCGAAATCCACATCTTGTGCACTGAGCTTCAATGCATTCGAAGCAAGGTCAAACCGGATTTGATGCGTGCTCGCACTCGCATACAGCGCAACACGACGGATCGAATTCACCAGCTCTTCCCTGTTAATCGTCAGCGTGCGCGCATTCTCCAGAGGAATAACACTTTCGTAATTGGGATAACTCTCCTCAATAAGCCGCGACGCCAGCACCGTCTGTTCATACTTGAACCGGACATGTGTGTCGCTGGTACTGATCGTACACGGCCCGGCTTCCAATCCCTTCACCAGAATTCCCATTACCTTGGCAGGAACAATAATATCCCGCCCGAGTTGTGCACCCTTCTCCGGACGATAGATAAAACGGGAAAGCCGGTGTCCATCTGTGGAAACAGCTCGAATTTCTTTTCCATTGGTCTGCAATAATATACCCATCATTGCAGGCCTCAGTTCATCAATACTCACCGCAAATGACGTGCGGTTAACCAACTTTCTCAATATGCTGGATTCCAACACCATCTCGGATATCCCTTTAAATTCCGGAACAACGGGATATTCTTTTGCGGGTTCTCCGGTCAGGAGATATTCCCCATTCGGCGTGGTAATTTTAATTTTGTTCAGGGCTACATCAATTGCGAATGTCGCATCCGTCACCGGCAGTGAGCGAATAGTATCCATCAGACGCTTTGCCGGTATGGCAATTTTTCCATCCTCGGCACCTGTCACCTGGGTGGCAATTGTCGATGACACTATCTGATCAGTCGCGGTAACGCTGAGTGTATTATTTACCAACTCGAACAGGAAGGTTTCCAGAATCGGCATGGGTGACTTCGCCGGAACAACACCACCGATTTTGGATAGCATGCGCTGGAGGTCCGAGGTACTTACGGTAAATTTCATCGCGATCTCCTTGGGAGGAATGACGAAAGCAACCCTGGAATGGATTAACCTAGCAAATATACGGAAAAGCCCTATTATAATCCAATATTACTCTATATATACAGAATAAGAATAGTAATATACGGTGTGAATATGTGGATGAAATGGGGGAAGAATAACTGGCCGTTTACGGCTGAAGCTGTACAGGTGATGAGCTGAAGCAGAATGTCAGGTGCATGATGTGAATGGAGAGATGAATTGTTCACAGTTAAAGTAGTAAAGTGAAGAAAAGTGGTTCGCTGAAGTATCTATGCACAGGTCATTCACCTGTGTTCACAATGTATTGACGGGGGTATGCACAGAATGTGAACAGCCGCTGTGTCCGATGATATTGCTACACATGGCCGAGGAGTTGAAGACGCCGCTTGACCTGCTGGACGTGTGTCTGATATTTTGTGTCGACACGCATCATGTCTTCGACGGATTGATATGCGTGGATGACGGTGCTGTGATCGCGACCTCCGAAATGTAGGCCGATGGTTTTCAGAGAGGCATTGGTGAGTTCTTTTGCCAGGTACATGGCAATCTGGCGGGCGTTCACAATTTCCTGCTTTCGTGTTTTGGCCCGCAGCAGGTCCTCCGGAACGTTGAAATACTCGCAAACGGTCCGTTGAATGCTCTCAATCGTAATGGGAGAGCGGACATCCCCCACGACCACTTTCAACACATCCCGGGCAAGATCCAGGTTGATGGAACGGCCCTCCAGTGATGCACGGGCAAGAAGGCTGATAAGACATCCCTCGAGTTCCCGGATGTTGGATGTGACGTTTGCGGCAATGAATTCAACCACATCCTGTGGAAGTTCAACCCCGTCCGTCTCGCTCTTTTTGCGGAGGATTGCGATGCGGGTTTCGAGATCGGGAGCCTGAATATCTGACGTCAATCCCCATTGAAACCGCGAAAGAAGGCGGTCGTCCAGCCCCTTGAGCTCCTTGGGAGGCCGGTCCGAAGAAAGCACGATCTGCTTGCCAAGCTGGTGCAATTCGTTGAACGTGTGGAAGAAACTATCCTGTGTCTTTTCCTTTCCGGAGAAGAACTGGATGTCGTCCACAATGAGGACATCCATACTCCGGTAGAATGTGGAGAAATCGCTGGTTCGGTCGCTCTGGATCGCGTCTACAAACTCCACCGTGAACTTCTCGCTTGAAACATACATGACCCGTTTGGCCTTGCCGCTGCTCAGGACATGATTTCCAATAGCCTGGATGAGGTGAGTCTTTCCGAGACCGGTGCCGCCGTAGATTACCAGAGGGTTAAATGACGTTCCCCCGGGGTTGTTGGCGACCGCTGAGGCTGCAGCGCGGGCCAGCTGGTTGCTGTCCCCTTTGATGAAGTTCTCAAACGTGTAGCGGGGATTCAGGAAGGTCTGGAAATTTACGGGAGTATTGCTCGAGTTCGAAGAGTGGCGAACCGGCATCGGTGGAACCTGAATCTGAGGTTGCGCAACACGGACCGGCGCTGCCGGGACAGGAGTGTATTCGAGATCTACGGGCGGCTCTTCTATGCGGACGGAATACTCCAGCTGTGCATCCGGCCCCAGAACGCGTGAGATTGTCGTATTGATGACGGTATTGTAGTGCTCTTCCAGCCAATCGTAAAAGAACTGACTGGGGACTTGAACGATCAGCGTGCGTCCCTGCAAGTTCTGGGGGACGATCGGCTCGAACCAGGTTTTGAAGCTCTGTGAGTTGACCCGCTCTTTGATCAGGTCCAGGCATGCAATCCACACACGTCTAGCCTGGTCGAGCTCTGTTGGCAGCGCGATGGGCTGCTCGCCGTTATGCTCGGAAATTGAGGAGGTTGAGAGGTTATCCATATCTTCTGTCATCTTATCCACACGCTTATCAACACATGTGGGTTTACTAAATGGTTGCAGGGCTTGTCACAATGTTATCCACATATGCACATCGGGACAGTCTGACGCAAACAGCGAGAAAAACGTCGGTTATGGCGTTCCTTTCGCACTACAGGTGATGAGTGTCAGTTGCCGTGATGCGGGTAAGGCTGTGGGATCAAGGGCCAGGAGGATATACACAAGTTATCCACAAGACTCAGGGGACCTTGCCTATCTGGATAATAACATATCAGTCCGGGGTGCGCAAGCGAATTCTTTCCCATTTTCAGCGCGGTCGAGTTGAAGTTGTGAGCGCGGTTTGCTATCTTTATATGCTTAATCCAATTTTTACCTTTCATGTCTGTCGGGGCAGGGTTTTATGAAGCGTACCTTCCAGCCGCACAAAAGAAAACGCCGCAACACACACGGGTTCAGAGCACGAATGGCTACAAAGAACGGCCGTAAAGTGCTCTCCCGCCGTCGGGCTCGTGGACGCAAGAAGCTGACGATCAGCGACGAACGGTAGGTGAAACGCGAAGGCACGCTGCGGGGCCATGAGAGCTTCAACCGCGTGTTCTCCGGTGGCCGCCGGGTTGCAGGCCCTCTCATCCAATGTGTCTATCTCCTGGAGACATCCGGAGAACCCGCACTTCGTGCCGGCTACGCTGTTTCACACAAAACCTATCGTGCAGTCAGACGTAACAGGCTCCGTCGGCTCATGCGAGAGGCATTCCGCCTGGAAAGCGCTCCCCTTCGCGAGGCGGTGCTGCATCACCGGGTTTCGGCAAATCTGGTTTTTCTATTTCGGCCAAAGAGCGAAGTGCATGTCGAACGCCTCACCATCTTCCCCGTCCGTACCGAAATCGCCGGTTTCTGCAGCCGGATCCGGGAACGCATCGAAGAGCACATTCGCACGTGATGCGGCCGTTTTTCTTGTCCGCCTTTACCAGATGCTCGTTGCACCGTTTCTGCCACCAAACACCTGCCGGTTCTCGCCGACCTGCTCGCAGTATGCCATCGACGCACTGAAGAAATATGGTGTGCTGAGCGGGAGCTGGCGCGCGCTGAAGCGCATCGGGCGGTGCCACCCGTTTCATCCGGGCGGATACGATCCCGCCTGATCATGATTTTTTGAACGAGGGTTGTCATGGAAAAGCAGTCAACGCTGGGATTTGTGCTGATCGGGATTATTCTGATTGCCTGGATGTACTTCCAGGCCCCCTCTCCGCAGCAGCAGGCGCAGCACGCGGCGGATAGCACGCAGGCCGCACAACCGGCGCCGCCGGTCCGGATGCCACAAAAGGCGGAACCCCTGCCAAGTGCACCCGCGGCGACTGCTCAGGAGGATACTGCCGGCACTTCACTCGGAGTCTATTTTGCCGGACGGGAGAATGGAACGGAAAAAGTCATCATCATAACGACTGATCTGTATACTGCCGAGGTGACGACGAAGGGAGGACTGCTAAAAAAGTGGGAGCTCCATGGATACAAGACCTGGGACGGACTGCCTGTGCAGCTGGTGGAGTTCGACAAGGGCGGCGACCTGAGCCTGCTGTTCACCTCACGCGACGGGAAGCTGATCAATACACGGGATCTCTTCTTTGATGTGGCCGGACCGAAATGGCGGCGCATTCAGCTGGCGGGAGCAGATTCCGTAACGCTTGCTTTTGTCCTTCCTGTGAGCGGAGGCGGCCGGCTGGTGAAGACGTTCACGTTCCGGAACGGCAGTTATCAGTTCGACAGCAGGTTCACATTCGAGCAGATGGAGGGGGTGATCTCCAATTTTGAATACCAGATTGTGTGGGAACACGGGATCCGTTACGCCGAACATAACAGCGTGGATGAATCCGGTTTTGCCATGGGGTATGTCTATTCCGGGGACGAGCTGACGGAGGTGGACGCGACAAGTGCGGGAGAGCGTGTGCAGCGGGACATCTCGGGAGCGACCGATTGGGTGGCTACACGGAACAAGTATTTTCTGATTGCCCTTCTGCCCAACAGGCCTAAGAGCGAGGGGGCATTCATTGAAGGGACACACCTCGCGGAAGCCGACAAGGGTGTCAAAGAATCGTACGCGCTGGCACTCAAGATGCCGTTCCGCAGCGGTCCGGTCGAACAGTCGGAAGTAAGCGTCTATCTCGGGCCGCTGGAGTACGACACGGTCAAGGCGCTGGGTCGGGGCGTAGAGCGGACCATGAACCTGGGGGCTGCATGGATCATCCGTCCGATCTCCGAATATGTGATGATCCCGCTCTTCAAGTTCCTGCGGATGTTTATTCCGAACTACGGTTTCGTCATCATCGTCTTTTCGCTCATCATCAAGATTGCGCTGCATCCGCTGACGCGCACCAGCATGAAGGGGATGCGGAAGATGCAGGCATTGACGCCGATGATGAACGAGATCCGTGAGAAGTACAAGGACGACCCGCAGAAGATGAACGCGCAGGTGATGAACCTGTACAAAGAGTACGGTGTCAACCCTGCGGGCGGTTGTCTTCCGTTATTGCTTCAGATGCCAATCCTGTTTGCTCTCTACTCCGTCTTCCGGTCGACCATTGATCTGCGCCAGGCGAACTTTATCTGGTGGATCAAGGACCTCTCGATTCCGGATGCCATCACCAAGCTTCCGTTCACGGTCCCCCTTTTCGGGATGAGTGAAATCAGCGGGCTGGCAGTCCTCATGGGGATCACGACATTCCTCCAGCAGAAGATGACCGTCACCGATCCGCGGCAGAAGGCCATGGTATACATGATGCCGGTGATGATGACGCTGATCTTCAACAGCCTGCCGTCCGGACTGAACCTCTACTACTTCGTGTTCAACCTCCTCTCCATCGGACAGCAGATGCTGTTCAACCGTCAGCACAAGGACGAGCCGTTGCGGAAGGTGGATCCGAAGAAGTCGCAGGGTGGGATCCTCGGACGCATTGCGAAGGACCTGCCGAAGATGAAGAAGTAGAAGTGTGGCTGGCTTCACGCCGTTCAGTGAGTGGTGTTGAACTGGCAACACAGCATTTCCATAGGGGCATACGCAGAAAAGGCAGAACCAGATATTGGGGTACAATCTATCAGGCCCGCCGGCGACGGTGGGCCTGACCTTTTTGTAACCACAGGAGTCTGTCTGCTCGTGAGGACTGGCTCTGCCCTTGGCCCGCGCAGGTGCGTTGTCGTTTGTAAGAACCACACAATATCACATTCTCTCCTGCATGCTTGCGCTGCTGCGCAACACGCATTATCTCGCGTACTCAAGTGTCCGGCATGGCGCAAACCGGATCTGGAATTATGCCCCCCTTTCAGGTTCGTTGCGACTGTACGTGGAAATCCGTAAACTACTCAGTTAGATGCTGTTCTGAAGGAATTTCCCCGAAAGTGACGTTGTGGACAGGATTGCAGGCGACACCATGGTGGCCATCGCAACCCCGCCAGGAGCGGGGGCGATTGCCGTTGTGCGCGTCAGCGGCCCGGATGCGTTGCAGATTGGAGCGAAAGTCTTTCGTGGGAGCGTGAATGTTGCAGACGCCGGGGGGTATACGGTGCACTATGGGCACGTTGTCAACCAGAAGGAGGAACAACTGGATGAAGTGCTGGCAACGGTCTTTCGCGCTCCGCACTCCTTTACAGGCGAAGATATGGTGGAGATCAGCTGTCATGGAGGCACGCTGATCACGCGCACCGTGTTGGAAGCCGTTATTGCGGCGGGGGCTCGTCCAGCCGGACCCGGCGAGTTTACGCGGAGGGCGTTTCTGAACAGCCGGATCGATCTGTCACAGGCCGAGGCCGTCGCGGACCTGATTGCGGCACAGAGCCGCAGGGGGCAAAGTGTGTCTCTCGGGCATCTGGAAGGACGCCTCGGGAATACCGTGCGCGGGCTGCGGAAAGAGGTGCTCGACTTATGTGCGTTATTGGAACTTAATCTGGATTTCACAGAGGAAGGACTTGATGTCATCAGCGCGGCCACACTGAGGGATCAGATCACCTCCCTTCGGTCGCGCATTTCCTCCCTGGCGTCATCGTACGCACAGGGACGGATCTATCGCGACGGCGTGTCAGTCGTGCTCGCCGGAGAACCCAACGCGGGAAAGTCAAGTCTTTTCAATGCCCTTCTGAAACAGGACCGGGCCATCGTGACGCCTGTGCCGGGGACGACTCGGGATGCGCTCGAGGAGAGCATCGTCATCAACGGCATACTCTTCCGGCTCACCGATACGGCCGGGCTCCGCGAGACAGTTGATCATGTCGAACGACTGGGAGTCGAACGGACGCGCGCTGCAGTGACTGGCGCCGACGTCGTCCTGCATGTGATGGATGCTGCGGTCTCGTCTTCGGTCCAGGAACACCTCGATCGAATGGCCGTGCATTCGGAAGGACAACAGCTTCTGCCGGTTCTGAACAAGTGTGATCTCCTTCCTTCATGGCCCCAGCCGGAAGTACGGAAAGAGCTGGAGCAAGGAGCTGCCTCCGTTGTGCTCGTCTCGGCAAAGACGGGAGAGGGACTTGAGGAGCTTCGCACAGCTCTGTCGAATCTGATTCTGGGCGGGGCGTCGCTCGGGATGGAAGACATATGCATAACGAACGAGCGCCACAAAGAATGCCTGGAGCGTGCTCTCCAGAACCTTGATGGAGGAATCGCCTCGATGGAGAAAGGTGCTTCCCAGGAGTATGTGGCTTTCGATATCCGGGAAGCGGCCGCGGCCCTGGCGGAGATTACCGGGGAGTTTTCGAGTGAAGAGGTGCTGAACCACATATTCGCGCGGTTCTGTATCGGCAAGTAAGACGGGAAGTCAATGTTTCACGTGAAACATCGGTATGATGTCGTTGTCGCCGGGGGTGGGCACGCCGGGGTCGAGGCAGCCCTGGCTTCAGCCCGGATGGGGTGCAGTACGGCTCTTGTCACTATGGACCCCGCAGCCATGGGCCGAATGTCCTGCAACCCGGCGATAGGGGGCACCGCGAAAGGACACCTGGTCAGGGAAATTGATGCCCTGGGCGGCGAGATGGGGAAAATCGCGGATGCCACAGGTATCCACTTCAGGATGCTCAATACATCAAAAGGACCGGCTGTCTGGTCACCCCGCTCCCAAAATGACCGCGAGTGGTATAGCCGGGAAGCCCTCCTGAGGGTCAGTATCCAACCCGATCTCGATATTGTTACAGGGACCCTTGCTGATATCTTTGTGGAAAATGGCACAATGTCCGGTGTTCTTCTGGACAGCGGCGTGAAGGTCGCCTGTACGTGCCTGGTCCTCTGCAGCGGGACATTCCTCAATGGTCTCATGCACACCGGCAAGCAGACGAGCCAAGGGGGACGGTTTGCCGAACCCGCATCTGTCGGGTTGACTGAGAAGTTCGCTGCCCTGGGCTTCGTCGCCGGGCGGTTGAAAACGGGCACGCCTCCCAGGCTCGACATCCACTCTATCGACTTTGAAGAAACTGAGATTCAATATCCCGACGAACACCCGAGTCCATTCTCGTTCCAGAATACCGAGATCACCAACCGTCAGATCCCAATGTATCTGACGCACACAAACGGACGGACACATGATGTCCTGCGGACCGGGTTTGACGAGTCGCCTCTATTCACCGGGAGGATCAAGGGTGTCGGACCCAGGTACTGTCCTTCCATCGAAGACAAGATCAACAGATTTGCCGATCGCGAGCGGCATCAAATCTTCCTCGAACCGGAGGGGTATGATAGCAAACTTGTCTACATGAATGGTTTCTCATCAAGCCTCCCCGCCCATGTCCAGAATGAAGCTCTGCAGACCATTCCCGGGCTGGGGCATGCCCGGATGATCCGCCCGGGCTATGCCGTAGAGTATGACTTCTTCCCGCCGTACCAGGTTAAGCACACGCTCGAAACGAAGCTGGTAAGGGGTCTCTTCTTTGCCGGACAGATCAACGGGACAAGCGGCTACGAAGAAGCCGCCGGGCAAGGCATCATTGCAGGCATTAATGCTGCCCTCCGCGTAAGGGGTGCGGACCCGTTTATACTTGACCGGAGCGAGGCATATCTTGGCGTTATGATCGACGACCTGATCAACAGGTCTCCGGAGGAGCCCTACAGGATGTTTACATCCCGGGCTGAGTACCGCCTGGCCCTCAGGCAGGATAATGCCGACAGCCGCCTAATGAGGAAGGGGAGTGCTCTCGGACTCATACCTTCGGAGGCCCTGAGGCGCCTTGACGAAAAGGAATCGCGTGTGAGAGAAGCCCGGGTACTTCTGAACCGGGTACGTATCTCTGGGAAGGAGCTACGCGAAGGGTTCAATGGGAAATGGAGTGGTCCGGCCCCCGATAGCGAAACGCTCGCCGGGATATTGAGACGTCCCGAAATTACCCTCTCCGATGTCCTATTGTTGCCCCGGGCTGCAGAGCACGAATCCCTCGCCGCCCTCAGAGCGGATCCGGAGGCCCGTCTGCAGCTTGAGACCGAAGTAAAGTATGAAGGATACCTGAAAAGGCAGGATGAACAGATAGCCCACTTCAGGAAAAACGAATCAATGCGGATCCCGAGCGATCTTGACTATGCCCAGATCCGGTCGCTCAGCAATGAAGGAAGAGAGAAACTCGCGAAAGTGCGGCCTGTCTCAATCGGCCAGGCAATGCGGATAAGCGGGGTCACAGCGGCTGATGTGTCTGTGCTTATGATTGCCTTGATGAGGTGATGTTTCACGTGAAACATTCATCAGATTTGCTCACAGTGTTGAGGCGGAACGGACTACTCTGCTCTGAATCTCAAGGCGAGCAACTGGAGAGATATGTGGGGTATCTCCTGGAATGGAACCAGAAGGTAAACCTCATTTCCCGGAGGGATGAGGAGAATGTCTGGACAGGCCATGTGCTTCACTCGCTCTCACCGCTGTTCCATGTGGATCTCCCCGACAGGTTGAGTGCGTTGGACCTTGGCACCGGTGGTGGGCTTCCAGGGATTCCACTGTCTATCCTGCGAGAGGGATGGTCGGTTGTGCTCATGGATTCCATTCAGAAGAAGTGTACGGCGGTAGCAGACATTCTGGAAAGAGTGGGTTTGTCGAGGAGGGTCACGGTTGTTTGCGGGAGGGCAGAGGACAAGGGTGTGCTGGCGAAGCTGGCAGGGACTTTTGACGTGGTCCTGGCCCGCGGTGTGGCTCCGCTGTCAGACCTCGTTCGATGGTCAAGGCCGTACCTGAGGAAGGGTCAGAAGGGAAGCATAAGTGAGCAGAGCACACGGCGGTATCGCATTGTCCCGCCTGCATTACTGGCCTATAAGGGCGGAGACCTGGAAGATGAGATCCGGCAAATGCAGATCAAGTCGCGAGCTGAAATATCAGCGGCGATCCCGCTTCTGTTCGACGGCAGCGATACAGTGGGTCTGCTGGAAAAGAAACTGATTGTTGTTACACCATGACCGCGGCGTCATCACTGAAATCTCTATAACCGTTATTGGACAATGGGAAAAGAACTCTCCGAATCACTCGCCCGTCTGCTGACGGAGCAACGCAATCCCGTCTCCATGAATATGGACCGGCTGTCCACAGAGGAAATCCTCCGGCTCATCAACTCGCAGGACAAACTGGTTCCACTCGCCGTGGAACGGGAAATCCCCTATATCATGCGAGCAGTCGAAATGATTGTGGAGTCATTCCGAAAAGGCGGTCGCCTCCTCTACTTTGGTGCCGGAACCTCCGGACGCCTCGGCGTTGTGGATGCCTCGGAATGCCCGCCGACATTCGGCACCGACCCGAAGATCGTGGTTGGCGTTATAGCCGGCGGACATCCTGCAATGTTCAAGTCTCAGGAAGGCGCAGAGGATAATCCCGCACAGGCCCGAAAAGATGTGGATGCGCACGGCGTGACAGCCTTAGACACGGTATGCGGAATTGCAGCGAGCCGCCGGACACCGTATGTAGTCGCAGCAGTTACCCGTGCACGCGAGCTCGGGGCGAAGACGATCTACATCACAACGAATCCCCGCTCCGAATTTGACATCGATGTGGATGTGGCCATCTGCCCGGAGGTGGGGCCGGAAGTGCTTATGGGTTCCACGCGCATGAAGTCCGGCACGGCGCAGAAACTGGTGCTGAATATGCTTACGACCACCGCGATGATACGTCTGGGAAAGGTGTACGAAAACATGATGGTGGACCTCCAATTGACGAATCAGAAGCTCGTGGAGCGGTCCAAACGCATCATCATGATGGCCACCGGAGTCGACTACGACCGGGCGGGAGAGGTCCTGGAACAGGCCAAAGGACACGTGAAGAGCGCGATTGTTATGATCAAGGCCAACGTTTCACTCGATGAAGCACAGAAACGCATAGAAGCGGCAAACGGCTTTGTGCGCGGGGCAATCGGCGAGGATCCGCATTAGTTCTGACCCTACAGGCGGCATGTCCCCCCTTCTTCCACATCTTCTGGACGATGCGCCCATTCTTGAGCGGGTGCGCACCTATGTCCTGTCACTGGAACCGGGGCAGACCGGCTCACTGAGCGGAGTTGCGGGATCCCTTTGCTCGCTCCTGCTCACTGCGCTGCACCGGAGCACCGGCCGGCAATGTCTAGTCGTGACACCTGCACGAGAGCAGGCTATCCGGATAGCGGACGACCTTTCCGTTCTGGCATCGGCTGATCAGGTACGCCTCTTTCTTGGACGGGAAGAGACGGGGGCAGTGCTGACCGAACGGAGCCGGGAGCTGAACGACGTGCACACGCTCCGCTCTCTTGCCACAGGTCAGATTCCATTCGTTGTGACGCACGTTCAGGGAGTCCTTCACCGGCTTCCGGTGCCGCAGTCCGTTCGAACCGAAGCGCTGACCCTGGACGTGGGGTCACGTGCGGGGTTCGATGCAACGCTGCGTACACTCGACACATTCCGGTTCGACCGGATGGATATTGTCGAGAAGCCGGGCGAGTATGCCGTGCGGGGAGGCATTGTGGATGTCTTTCCGTATGTCGGGGAGAATCCTCTCCGTATCGAGTTCTTTGAAGACGAGGTGGAGTCGATCCGTGAGTTTGATGTGGTGTCGCAGCGGTCGATACGGTCGCTTGCCTCAGCGCTGCTCGTGCCGGACGTGCTGGCCTCGGACACTGAATCTGCCGTCCCCGAGGGGATGTTGCTGGACTATCTTGCCGATGGTGCCCTTCTGGTAATTCTGGATCCGTTATTGCAAGAGGAAATCTTCCAGCGGCTTGCCGCATCGGCAACAGCTGCGGCACGGTACCACACCCGCGAGCGGCTCAACGAACTCGCCGGTCTGTTCTCCCGACTCGAGATCTCTGCCTTTGCCCCGGGGAATGCAGGACTGGATGTGGGCGCGCGAAGCCAGCCCGCGTTCAACGGCAGCATGCAGATGATGGCCAGGGATCTTGCGGAGCGGCAGGCCGAAGGATACCGGATTATCCTGAGCTGCGACAGTCAGTCGGAGCTGAACCGGGTCCGTGAGCTCCTCCTGACTGCCATGGCAGCTCTTGAAGGGACTCCCCCGCTCGATCCCTCACGAATCGAGTACTCGCTTGAAGCAATCCACGAAGGGTTCCTCCTCGGCGAACCGCGCATCGCACTGTACACCGAACACCAGGCATTCGGCCGGATCAAACGCCATGGCCGGCGCCGTCCCCGCTTCAAAGGGATCTCCGAAAAGGAGATGCAGCAGCTCCGGAAAGGAGACTATGTTGTCCATGAGGATTTCGGTATCGGCAGGTTTGCGGGGCTCCGGACAATCCGCGTGCGCGATCTGGAGATGGAGGTGGCCTCGGTTCTCTACGCCGAAAACGATACGCTCTATGTGAATATAAGCTTCATCAACAAGCTCCAGAAGTACTCATCAAAGGATGGGCACATTCCCGCCCTCCACCGCCTGGGCAGCGGTGAATGGGACCGGCTGAAGGCACGCACCAAGAAACGTGTCAAAGATATCGCCCGGGATCTCATCGCACTCTATGCGAAACGCAAGCACCTCGACGGATTCGCATTTCCTGCCGATACACCCTGGCAACAGGAGCTCGAAGCCTCGTTCCAGTACGAAGACACGTACGATCAGGCGAAAGCCACCGTTGACGTGAAACGCGATATGGAGTCCTCATCCCCCATGGATCGTCTCATCTGCGGGGATGTGGGATTCGGCAAGACCGAAGTCGCCATCCGTGCCGCCTTCAAAGCCGTGCTTGCGGGCAAGCAGGTTGGCGTGCTTGTCCCGACGACAATCCTTGCCGTCCAGCATCTCAACACGTTCCGGGACCGTCTGGACCGGTACGGCGTCTCGGTGGAAGCACTCTCCCGCTTCAAAACCAAGAAAGAGCAGGAGGCCATTATTGCCCGGCTCCGCGAAGGGACGCTGGACATCGTGCTGGGCACACACCGGCTTCTCTCGAAAGACGTGTCGTTCAAACATCTCGGGTTGCTCATCATCGACGAAGAACACCGGTTCGGCGTCACAGCGAAAGAGAAATTGCGTCAGCTGCGCACGCAGGTGGATACGCTCACACTAACGGCGACGCCGATCCCGCGGACGCTGCACTTCTCGCTGCTGGGTGCCCGTGATCTGTCCATCATTGCAACTGCACCCCGCAACCGCCTTCCCATTCAAACGGAAGTGCTGCAATGGAATGACGACAGCATCCGGGATGCCATCCAGAGGGAGATCCAGCGGGGCGGACAGGTCTACTTCGTGCACGACCGCATCCAGACGATGGAGGATGTTGCCGCGCGCCTGCAGACTATCCTTCCCGGCGTGCGCATGCGCACGGCCCACGGACAGATGGCAGCACATGAGCTTGAAGAGGTCATGATTGCCTTTCTGGAGAAGCGCATTGACATTCTGATTTCGACCAAGATCATCGAATCCGGTCTGGACATTCCAAACGTCAACACGATTATCGTCAACCGGGCTGATCATTTTGGGATGGCTGAGCTCTACCAGTTACGTGGCCGGGTTGGGCGATCCAATGTACAGGCATTT
>Ga0316603_10000357_pt1 | contig 23466 bp, 17 predicted proteins | sample OWC_soil_day10_n_FD_207649 | JGI IMG/M metagenome (GOLD analysis project Ga0316603, IMG submission 207649) | Wetland soil microbial communities from Old Woman Creek delta, Ohio, United States - OWC_soil_day10_noCT | ecosystem: Environmental > Terrestrial > Soil > Wetlands | place: USA: Ohio... | reverse complement strand
CTAATGAGAATTCTCCATTAGTAATGATTGAATATTCTTCTCCAAACACTAATAAACCTCTTCACCTGGGCCACGTACGTAACAACTTGTTAGGTCACGCACTTGCAAACATCATGATGGCTAATGGCAATAAAGTGGTTAAAACCAATATTGTTAACGACCGCGGTATCCATATTTGCAAATCAATGTTGGCATGGAAGAAATACGGAAACGGAGAAACTCCTGAATCATCAGGCAAAAAAGGCGACCACCTTGTAGGTGATTACTATGTTTCTTTCGACAAACATTATAAAGCCGAATTAGCAGAACTGCAAGCTCAAGGCCTTAGCAAAGAGGAAGCCGAAGCACAATCTCCATTAATGAATGAGGCTCGCGAGATGCTTATTAAGTGGGAAGCTGGCGATGCGGAAGTAAGAGGCCTTTGGGAAATGATGAACGAATGGGTTTATGCCGGTTTCAATGAAACATACAAGAAGCTAGGTGTAAGCTTTGATAAGATATACTACGAATCAAACACTTATCTGGAAGGAAAAGATAAGGTTATGGAAGGTCTTGAAAAAGGTTTCTTCTATCAGAAAGAAGATGGTTCCGTATGGGCAGATCTTACAGGAGAAGGACTTGATCATAAGCTTTTGCTTCGTTCGGACGGTACCTCTGTTTACATGACTCAGGATATTGGCACCGCGAAATTACGCTTTGCTGATTATCCAATCAACAAGATGATTTATGTAGTTGGTAACGAACAAAACTATCACTTCCAGGTTCTTTCTATCTTGCTCGACAAGCTTGGCTTTGAGTGGGGAAAAGGATTGGTACACTTCTCTTACGGAATGGTTGAGTTGCCTGAAGGTAAAATGAAGTCTCGCGAAGGAACAGTAGTAGATGCCGACGATTTAGTAGAAGAGATGGTTAGCACAGCTAAAGAAACATCCAATGAACTTGGAAAACTGGATGGTTGTTCTGAAGAAGAAGCTAACAACATTGCCCGCATTGTGGGAATGGGTGCACTTAAATACTTTATCTTAAAGGTTGATGCACGTAAGAATATGACCTTCAATCCAAAAGAATCTATCGATTTTAATGGAAACACTGGTCCGTTTATTCAATATACCTATGCACGTATTCAATCAGTTCTTCGTAAAGCAGCTGAAGCAAATATCGATATTCCTGAAGCTCTACCTTTGAACGTTACATTAAGCGAGAAAGAAGAAGGACTGATCCAGATGTTATCTGAATTTGCAGGAGTGGTAAAACAAGCAGGAACAGACTATAGCCCGTCTGTTATTGCAAATTACACTTACGATCTTGTTAAAGAGTACAATCAGTTCTATCACGACTTCAGTATTCTTCGTGAAGAGAATGAAGATTTAAAAGTATTCCGCCTTGTTCTTTCTGCCAATATCAGTAAGGTCATTAAACTTGGAATGGAATTACTTGGAATAGACGTTCCGGAAAGAATGTAAGATTATACCGAACCTAAGGAATTTATTCCTTAGTAATTTATAAAAACCTATAGAGCTAAGCTATCTTAGTTCTATAGGTTTTCTTTTTTAGTGTACGCCTTTATCGGTTTTAGTATAGATTAAAGCAAAACTCATTCAGCGTATATTCCATTAAACATCACCAATTGTTGTTTTAGGTCTCCTTAAAAAAGAAAAGTCTGCCAGGCTAAATTCCCGACAGACTTCTCAGTATATATAAATTTAAAAGAATCTATTGATTATTTCTTTTTTGCATAACGTCCACGCTTAGGAGTAGCAGGCTTTTCATCCTGTATTCTAACGATTTCAAAGCAAGTAGCAAGATTCAGGTCTTGTGGAACAACATCCTTAGGAATCTTATAATTTGTACCCTTATAAGCAATGTAAGGGCCAAAGCGTCCATTCAGAATCTGAAGTTCCGGTTCTTCATCAAAAGTTTTAATAATCTTCTGAGCTTCAGCAACACGTTTAGCTTCAATCAGCTCTATTGCTTCTTCTAAAGTAACCTCCATTGGATCTGCACCCTTTGGAAGAGAAATAAACTTAGCATTATGACGTACATACGGACCAAAACGACCAGTACCAATCACAACCGTTTTATCTTCAAAATCACCCAAAGTACGAGGTAGCTTAAATAGCTCGAGCGCTTCTTCCAACGAAATAGTTTCTATGGATTGCCCTTTCTTCATCTGAGCGAAACGAGGCTTTTCTTCATCGTCAGCCGAACCAATCTGAACAACCGGTCCATAACGGCCAATCTTTACTGAAACAGGTTTGCCGGTAGCCGGTTCTGCACCAAGCATACGCTCACCAACTTTGTGTTCAGTCTTTGTAGCTAACGTTTTCTCAACAGAAGGATGGAACTTAGAATAGAAGTCCTTCATTGTAACCGTCCATTCCTTCTCGCCATCTGCTACATCATCAAACTCTTTTTCCACACTTGCTGTGAAATTATAATCGAGAATATCAGGGAAGTATTCAGTCAGGAAGTCGTTTACAACAGTTCCGGTATCAGTTGGGAAAAGTTTCGATTTCTCTGTACCTACAGTTTCTGTTTTAGTAGTATCCACAACAGAAGAATCAGTTAACAATAATTGCTGATATGAACGTTCTACTCCCTCTCTATCTTCCTTCACAACATATTCACGCTTCTGAATGGTAGAAATAGTTGGAGCATATGTAGATGGACGACCAATACCAAGTTCTTCCAGTTTACGAACAAGACTTGCTTCTGTATAACGAGCCGGATGCTGAGTGAAGCGTTCCGTTGCAACAATATCTTTTCTTTCCAGCTTCTGTCCCTTTTTCATAGGAGGAAGCAAACGGCTTTCAACTTCCTGTTCATTGTCTTCATCATAAGACTCTTTATAGACACGTAGGAAACCGTCGAACTTAACAACTTCGCCCACAGCAACAAATTTCTCTGATGCATTATTCAGAATAATTGTAGCTGTAGTTTTTTCCAGTTCGGCATCAGCCATTTGTGAAGCAATAGTACGCTTCCATATCAAATCATAAAGTTTTTTCTCCTGAGAAGTTCCATCTACAGACGGTTTATCCATATAAGTAGGACGAATAGCCTCGTGAGCTTCCTGAGCACCTTTACTCTTTGTTTCGAAATGACGAAGTTTCACATACTCTTCGCCCATTATATTTGTAATAGCATCCTTGCTACCAGAAACTGCAAAATCAGAAAGGTTCACGGAGTCGGTACGCATATAGGTAATCTTTCCTGCCTCGTAAAGTTTCTGCGCAACAGACATAGTCTGAGCTACAGTAAATCCAAGTTTGCGAGCTGCCTCCTGTTGTAATGTAGAAGTAGTAAAAGGTGCAGCCGGACTCTTTTTGAGCGGACGCATGCTGATATCTTCTATTGTAAAGGTAGCATTCTTGCAAGTCTCAAGGAAAGCTTTAGCTTCTTCTTTTGTTTTCAGTCTTCGGCTCAGCTCTGCTTTCATCTCTACAAACTTACCGTCCTGATCAGGAACCATAAAGATAGCAGTAACACGATAAGCAGCCTCAACTTTGAAAGCCTGAATTTCGCGTTCACGTTCTACTACAAGACGTACAGTAACAGACTGTACACGTCCCGCAGACAATGCCGGTTTAACCTTTTTCCAAAGAATAGGGGATAATTCAAAACCTACGATACGGTCAAGAATTCGTCGGGCTTGCTGAGCGTTAACCAAATTAAGGTCTATCTCTCTAGGCTGTTCAATAGCCTTTAGAATAGCCGACTTAGTAATTTCATGAAAAACAATTCGTTTAGTATTTTCCGGCTTCAAACCCAACACTTCATACAAGTGCCATGAAATAGCCTCTCCCTCGCGGTCCTCATCGGATGCTAACCATACAGTCTCCGCATCTTTTGCTTCAGCTTTCAATTCGCTTACCAACTTCTTCTTATCAGTTGGAATCTCGTACTTCGGTTCGAAGTTATTTTCAACATCAATACTAAATTCTTTCTTCTTTAAGTCCCTTATATGACCATAGCTTGAAAGAACCTTATATTCTTTTCCCAAGAATTTCTCAATTGTTTTAGCTTTAGCAGGAGACTCGACTATTACAAGGTTTTTTTGCATAATATACTCTTTTGCAATTAGAGGAAACTAATCTTTTACTTCTGATAAACAGATTACTTCCATTTGAATTTGGTCGCAAAAGTAGAAAAAACTTATTTCCCTACCTTATAATAAGAGAAGAATCTATTGTTTTTTTACGAAAAAACACTCTTTTTATATTATAAGGTAGGGAATATAACTAAAATTGGAAAGATAAACCACCTAAGAAACTTATTCCCTGAACAGGATATGAATAGCTATATTGATAATCCTGATTCAGCAAATTATTGATACGTGCAAAGATTGATACGCCCTTAAACAGATTGTATGTAGCTCCTAAACTTAGATTATTCACCGGATCGGGTTTGCGCTTTGTAGAGATGACGGTTGTAGATGTTGAGCTTCCCATCACAGCAAAATCACTAGCTGAAAGTTTAGGGAAAGCAATAAAGTCAGATATTACATCATTACGTCCAATATATGTATATCCTACATTAACCATAAGCTCTGGAAGTACTTTTATATCCGCATTAAATTGCAAATCAAACTTTGGCTTCATCAACAAATAAGAAGCTTCACTATTATTCCATGAATAATAAACTCCTTTTAAAGATAAATCAGCAATTCCTTTATAATCGTACTTTACATTCGAGCCGATATAAAAATGCTTGGTATCATTAACAGAGACATAAGGCTTGGCTACATCAAAGTAATTAACCATCATATTATAAAAGTTCAAATCATCCGCAACAATCTTATATCCGGCAAAAGCATTAAACCAAAAACCAGAACCAACATTCGCTTTTAATCCCAAAGTAGCGTCCAGCTGATTATACGAATCATTCATTTGACTGAAATAACCATAAGGATTCATATTCATTATTCGGCGAAGATCATTAAGTTCTCTGCCCCCACCTACTTTCAGATAAGCAACATAACTATTTGAGAAAAGGTATTGAGCATCCAGATCCGGAGAAAACTGAATTGTTTTTCCTTTACCAGAAGAGAAATCAACGTGTGCGCCCAATCGTAGTTTCCATGAATCATTAGAGAACCCATAATATGGATTTAACTCCAAAGATGTATAGTCTTTGTATGTGATAGATTGATAAAAAACATTATTCATTTCAGCGTTAATACCTACACCTTGGTTTTCATCAATTATTCCATAAACGCCACCCTTTGTTCTTAATATAGTCTCACTCAAAGACGCTGAATCCGGATAAGCTAGTTTGGAAGATATTAAATTAGCCTCAGCCTGAAACTGTAAAGGCAGGTCTTTATCCACAGATTTAATCCCTACATGCATACTCCATTTTGAGAAATGCTGTTTATCTGTAGACTGATGAAATAAAGCCTTAGTAACATCTAAGAACGGATGATAATTGAAATTATCAGATCCCAGGTTAAGAGCAGCATCTAAAGTCAGCTTATTAAATAAGTGCTGATAATCAACATCCAGGTTTGTACGGTAATAACGAGACTTCCAATCTCTATTTGCATAAGTGGTTTCGAATATTTCAGGCAATTTTAAAGTTGCATTCATGCCATCCAGACTAGCTGATACTCCCAAGTTATCACGTTTGGACAGATTAAACAGATAATTAACCTTGGCATCCACATTTCCATTGTTACCATATCCCAATCGAGCATATCCACGATTTGCCTTAGTCTGATCCAAATTAGAGGTAATTGGTTTCATTACATAATCAAGCGATTTGAAAGGCATTACCGATGTATTATATTCAATCTCCTTTTTGCTTACTGAAGGTTCCTGCACTTTGGGAAGCACATTCACTTTAGAAGCATCCATAATATCAGGATTATACTCTTTCTCAACAATAACTACACGATTAAGCGTAGAATCTTTCTTGGCGGTTTGACCTGCCGCAGTAAGTGAAAAGGATAAAAGAGCTGCAGCAAACAGCATATTATTTCTTTGTTTCATGTTCAATCCTTATTTTAGTTTTGCCAACCTACTATTAATCATCTCCTGAATATCGTCTTTCTCGGTATAATTTTGTTGCAAGCTTAGCAAATATTGTTTTGCATCAAGCTTTTTGCCCAATGATTCATATATATCAGAGAGCAATACAAAACTGCGAGCCAGCCAATAGATGTGGGGAGTACTTTGATCAATATAGTTCAATGCTTCTTTTTCAGCCTGAGCAGTCTGCCCCGTATTAAAATATAACTGAGCAACTAAATATTTAGCTTCAGCACCATAAAGCGTACGGGTATCTTTCGCCAAAGTCTGCAAATCTTTAATTGCAGCTTTGTCTTCGTTCAGTGTCAGGTAAGCTTTTGCTCTGTAATAAGTAGCCTCGTTCACAAGTTCCGGTGTAAGTTTTTTGTTTGTCAGTAATTCCGTTGCGGCATTAATGACATCTTTGCTTTCTCCGGCAAAATAAGCGCTACGAAGAATTCCAGTCTGAGCAAGAGAACGATTCTCTACAGTTGAAGCTTTTTCTTTTAATCTCTTATAAACAGGTAAAGCCTCCTTGTATTTTTTCTCATTCATCAGCAAAGAAGCATTCATAACCATAGCCTCTTCCGTGAACTCATTATCCGGATACTCCAAAACTTTTCCTGAATGTTCCAATGCCAAAGCTGCATTCTTCTGATCTGCATAAATAGCCGATAAGTAATAATGAGCATTCGGACTGAAAGCACCGGCAGGGAAACTTTGCAGATAAGAGATAAAACTGTTTTTAGCATTCTCTACATTTCCTTTCATGTAGACTTTCTCTGCAGCCTGATAAGTCAGAGAATCCTGTTCCGTTACATCGAAAGTACCCATTCCAGATACAGACTGAGTAAAGGTAGCAAACTCACCAACTTTATTCAAATCAACATAAATAGATTTCAGATCACGCATTGCCATACGTGCTTCATCACTTCCGGGATAATCTGTAATAACCTTCTTATAAGCCTGGATAGCCTGATCGTAATTATCATTCTGGTAATATAATAGTCCTATTTCACTTGCACCGACTTTACTCATTTCACTGGATGGGAAACGGCCGAGTAATTCCTTGAAAGAAGCAATGGCCTGTTGGCTATTGCCTTGCATAACATAAGCACGTCCTCTTTCATAAAGCGCATTATCAAGATATTGTGAAGAAGGATATTTCTGCATTAACTGATCCAGCAACGAAACCTTTTCAGCATAATTTTTCTGCAAACCGGCAACAAAAGCATCCTGATAAAGAGCATAATCGCCAACCGACTGGTCTGTTGAAACAGCTTTCGCATAGTTCTTTCGGGCGGTAGCAAATTCTCTGTTATAGAAGTAGCAGTCACCAATACGATTATAAGCATCGGCCGATACTGTTTTCTGATCAGCATTATAACCCAGAGCTACGTATTTCTGAAACCAGTTCAATGCAGAAGAATAATTCTTTTGCTTGAAATAAACATATCCCATATTATAGTGAGCCAAAGGATACATCTTTGTTCCCTTTGCCTGAGTGAGCTGCAGGTAATTCTGGAAATCTTTCCCAGCCTGAGAGAAATTCTCCTGACGATAATAAGCTTCGCCTCTCCAATAATAGGCATTCGCCTTAGTCTGTGAGTTGTACTGACCAATCTCGAGCGAACTATCAAAATAAGTAATAGCTTTAGAGAAATCAGCATTTGCAAAACTTTCAGTACCCAGCTGGAATAAGATATTCTGTTTAGCCTCCATAATACGAACACTTGGACGAGATATCTTTTCTATGGACTTCAATGCTGCAGCATAACTCTTGCTACCCATGTAGACTTCTACCAAATAATCGCTCACCTTTTCTGCATAAACAGATGAAGGAAATTCGTTCAGGAATCGTTCAAAGACCTTCACCGATTCGCCAAAAGCCGAGTATGAAGTTTCGTGAATACACAAAGCATAGTTGTAAAAGGCAAGCTCTTTAACTTTCAAATCAAAATCGGATGCAGAAGCTTGTTCAAAAGCCATTCTTGCTTTACTCTTTTCCGATAATTGCAGATAAGAGAAACCTAAATGAAGATATGCATTCTGAGTAAGAGCATCTTTATCTGAAACAACCTTGCCTAAAGTCTCGGCTGCCTGAGAATAAACATTTGTTTCATAATAAGAGAGGCCTAATAAATAAAGAGCTTCCCTTGATGGAGTATCCGTTGCAGTCAGATATTGATTAAAAGCATCAATAGCTTTGGAGTATTGTGCAGAATAATAGCAAGCCTCTCCCAATATTCGTTGAAGTTGGGTAACTTGTTTACCTCGTGGATATCTGTCAATACATTGTTGTGCTTCTTTTGCGGCATCTTCATATTTACCTTGTTTCTGATAAATTTCGCCAATAAAAGCAGGTGCTAGTTCACCATAAACCAGATCTCCCTTCAATGAAAGAAAACCTTTCAGTGCAGCATCATATTCTTTCTTGGTATAATCTATATAAGCCAGATAATAAACGCAATCGGAAGAATACTTAGTTCCTGTATATTGTAAAGTCCTGAACCATGTGGCTGCCTGAACCAAATCTCCCTTCTGCATATTAGCCATTGCCATGCGGAAAGTAACATCTTGGCACTCTTCTTTGCTTAATTGTTCAGGATAACATTTATTAAAAAGCTCAACTGCAGCTTCATAATCTCTATCATAATAATAAGCAGAAGCTATTAAAGAGTTAATCCGGTTAGCATAATGCGAATCAGGATACTTATTCAAGTAGTTACGCAACTGAGCTATCCGGCCTTTCTCATTCAACTCATAGGAGGTGCATACAATCATATATTCTGCCTCCTGAAGTAAATCAGCATTTTCCTTTTGCTGAACAAATGTTTTCAACACCTGACGAGCCGATGAATAATTTTTCTGTTGGAAAAGCTCTTTCCCATTTTCGAACGAACGAACATACGAGTAAACAGGTGAGGATTGCTGAGCTGCAACAACTATCGGAAAGCCGCAAACAAATTGAAATACAAGCAGGGTTCTTCTTATTCTCATAACAATAGTTTTTACAAAAATACAACCTTCCATTGAGTAGGCAATAGGAATGTTGGTAAAAAAGCTAAAAAAAAGGTATACAGACGTTTAACAAAAACAGGTAGATTTATATCCTATTACTTTTAACTTCTATTATATCAGGAAAGAGAGATAACATTATCAACTCTTTGTTATTCTGAATGTTATATATATTATACCGGGAAACATAGCTATAAATTCTTTCTCCAATACACATTAACATACGAAATAACCTTTTAACATGGAAACAACTGATTTAGGCAAATGGCACAAACTTTCGGCTTATCAGGAAAAAGTTGACGAGAATAGCGTTCGCTGTCATATCTGCCCCCATAACTGCATAATTCATGAAGGGAAAGTGGGTCTTTGTAAAACAAGAGTGAACAAGGAAGGTACTTTATACTCCATAGCCTATGGAAATCCATGCTCTGTAAGTATTGATCCTATTGAAAAGAAGCCCCTGTTTCATTTCTTCCCCGGAGCAAAAATATTCTCACTTGCAACGGCCGGGTGCAACTTCCGTTGTCTCAATTGCCAAAACTGGGAAATCTCACAATCTTCCCCGCTAGATTTGAAGCATTATGACTTGATGCCTGAAGATGTGGTAAAACGCGCCATAGCTCACGGCACAAATCTAATAGCCTTTACTTATACCGAACCAACTGTTTTTTACGAATATGTATACGATACTGCTCAAATAGCACATGAAGAGGGATTAAAAATAGTTTTTATCTCTAACGGTTTCATCAACCAGCGACCACTAATAGACCTTTGTCCATTTCTTGATGCGGCAAATATAGACCTGAAATGTTTCGATGATGATATTTATCGGAGACTTGACGGAGGGAGACTTCAACCGGTACTCGACACTCTGAAAACGTTGAAAGAAAATAAAGTGTGGCTGGAAATTACCAATCTCCTCGTACCTACTTTCACTGACAACAATAAAATGATTGAAGAAATGTGTAAATGGCTGGTCGATAACGGATTTTCTGACACACCTCTTCATTTCAGCCGATTCTTTCCAAATTACAAATTAATGGATTTACCGCCAACACCAGAAAAGTCACTTATCCAGGCTAAAGAAATTGCAGAAAAGGCAGGAATAAAATATGTATATATCGGAAATATCCCAAGTGTTCATGAAGAAAACACCTATTGTCCACACTGTAAACGTATGATACTGGAACGAATCAGTTATACAATAATAAAAAACAATATTGATCAGGGAAAATGCGAGTTCTGCAAAACACCCATTGCCGGAGTATGGAAATAAAAACAACAATGGGGTTATCCTAATAGCAAGAATAACCCCATTTCATCTCTTCCCTTCTAGTCTCTACCTGAAATCGTGTTCAAACATTCAATCCTCAGAAACCAGATATAACTTTTGGCAAACTCTTTATTGTCTAATTTAGATTATCTTTTTCACTGAATATTGTTGCCGTGAAAATATAAATATCTGCATCCTTCCATCCGTCCCAGCCAATACCTGCTTTATCACGGGCACAGTGCCCAAGAAAAGTCTCCTTATCCCAACCGGTTTCAGTAGCTACCTGTGGAAGAAAAACCCCACTGCAATATCCTTGTGATATATAAATGCCATGTACACCCATCTCTATTTCAGATATATCCTGAATCTTCTTCATTGGCGACAATACAGAAATTTCAATATCAACATCATCCAACTCATCTTCAGTAAGCGGAGAAAAGCGGGAATCGTTTATTGCTGCCCATATTGCCTTGTCATGCACAACTTTCAGCAATGGTTTATCGCCTACCATTTGTCCGATACATCCACGCAAAGAACCATCCTTTCTATGAAGGGAAACAAAAGCTCCGCATTTGGTTTTGAGAGCAGGAGAACAGTTATTAATATCCAAAGCAGGTTTCTCTGAATCCCAGAATAAATTCTCTATAGCCCGCCTCGCCTCTTTCAACAATTGTTGCTGTTCCTCTCCAGAAAGTGAAAATTCTTCCTTTTTGGGGTCCTCTTTTTCGGTCAGGGCAATAGCCCAATAACCAACCACCCTATCGTGTTCACCATAAAGTTCGGCATCACCCGAGTTACTATATTTCACCCCCTTATAATAAAACGATTCATTACCTTCTGTCATATAAAGCAATGTCAGTACAGATGTCCATCCACAAAGGCTGGTTGCCAAACGAGGTATGTGTTTACTAGCATTCTCAGACAATACAGTCATCAAGTGTTTCGGGTCATTGGACAGAATAGCCTTTTCTGTATCAAGATCTACAGACTTTGCATTATCATAATCCGGATAATGAGAAAAATCGGAGCTGATTACAAATAAATTATCTTTAGTGAGGTAGGGTTTCAAGACCGATGCAATATGTCTGCAAGTCTTATGATCTGCCGTTCCCAAAACAATAGGCACAATCTTATATTTTCCATTCAATACATAATGTAAAAAAGGAAGTTGTACCTCAATGCTATGTTCATTTAAATGAGGCGACGGATCGTCAGTAAAAATTTCGGGATTACACTTCACAAGCATTTTCCCAAATACAGTATCCACTTCTTCCTTTCCATAAGGCATCAGAAAGTCACCATCGCAATAGATTGACGCACCTTCAAAGTGAACCTGGTGCGACGAAGCAATAATAAAAACACGTTTATAATCAACGTCCTTATCAATCTGATTAAAGGCAGAGGCAGCAATTGTTCCGGAAAAAACATATCCGGCATGAGGAGTAATAATGGCACGAACATGCTCATACATTTTAGGAGCAGCCGCTGCAAAATGCTTTGAAAGCTCATTCTGCAATGAATCAGGATTCGCCGGATAGAATTGTCCGGCTACTGCAGGATGCCGATCGGAAGTTGGATGCTTGTCACTCATAATCTATAGAATTAAATGCTCAAATTAAAAGACATTTACCTATAGATATTAACAAATAAACCTCCGGTAAGTTTTAGAAACCTTTTACAATAAGAAAGCAGGTTCGGGAAAATTATTTTTGGCTACTTTACATCGGTATAGGACGATCTAAACCTAATAAATCCTTCCCTTACAGAATCCAGACCAAATTCATCGGAATTGATTTTATCTAAAGGAAGGAAAAAAGAATCGGCCACGTCATCCTTTGCATCAAAGGAAGAACTGTCCTTTACCTCACAAAGGAAAAACATATCCAGTGTATGTACCGGGAAACCGGAATAAATATAAATATTGGGAAGAGTAAACAAATAAGTTGCTTTATCTACCTTCAAATTAGTCTCTTCCAGTACTTCCCTTGCTACACCCTCTTCTGCAGTTTCGTGCATATCGATAAACCCTCCGGGTAAATCAAGTGTACCTTTCTTTGGTTCTTTTGCCCGGCGACATACCAACAGCTCATTCTTTTCATTTAGGATAAAAGCAACAGTGGCAGAAGATGGATTGAAATAATAGACAAAACCACACTGGCGACAAACCTTGGACTTCTCATTGTTCTCTTCAAAGTGGGAAGAACCGCATTTAGGACAAAAGCCAAACTGAGATAATGGATGCATAGGGATAGATTTAGTTATAAAAACAAAAAAGCCCACATTAAAAATGCAGGCTTTGTGCTCTTCGAGTAGGACTTGAACCTACGACCCTCTGATTAACAGTCAGATGCTCTAACCGACTGAGCTATCGAAGAATTTGCATTCTGAAAAATTAAGTGGCTCTTCGAGTAGGACTTGAACCTACGACCCTCTGATTAACAGTCAGATGCTCTAACCAACTGAGCTATCGAAGAATGTTTCTTTTTCTAAAATGCGATGCAAAAGTAATAGGAATTATTGAAATATGCAATATCTTTGCAGAAAAAATTTTCAAATGGATAAAATAATTGGTTTAGGCAATGCCCTTGTAGACGTTCTTGCAACATTAAAAGATGACAGTATACTTCACGAAATGGGATTGCCCAAAGGAAGCATGCAATTGATCGATGAGACTAAGCTTCAACAAATTAACGATAGATTTTCTCAGATGAAGACTCACTTGGCAACAGGTGGATCGGCCGGAAATGCAATCTTAGGATTGGCAAGTCTTGGTGCCGGAACAGGTTTTATTGGAAAAGTAGGAAATGATAAATTTGGCGATTTTTATCGCGAAAATCTTCTGAAAAATAATATTGAGGAGAAATTACTGACCGGAGATATGCCTTCAGGAGTAGCTTCAACTTTTATTTCACCTGATGGAGAAAGAACTTTTGGTACTTATCTGGGAGCTGCCGCATCTTTGAAAGCAGAAGATCTAACTATTGATCTTTTCAAAGGATATTCTTACCTGTTTATTGAAGGGTATCTGGTGCAGGATCATGAAATGATTCTTCATGCTATTAAATTGGCTAAAGAGGCCGGATTACAAATTTGCCTGGATCTTGCCAGCTACAATGTGGTAGAGAACGACCTTGAATTCTTTACTTTATTGATTGATAAATATGTAGATATCGTATTTGCCAACGAAGAAGAAGCTAAATCTTTCACCGGTAAAGAACCTAAAGAAGCTTTAGATATCATTGCTAAAAAGTGCAGCATTGCAATTGTAAAAATCGGAGCAAAAGGATCGTATATAAAGAAAGGAACCGAGGAAGTTCACGCAAAAGCTATCCCCGTAAATAATGTAGTAGATACAACAGGTGCAGGAGATTTCTTTGCTGCAGGATTCCTTTACGGACTTACCTGCGGATATGGACTTGAAAAGTGCGCCAACATTGGCTCTGTTTTATCCGGAAACGTTATTCAGGTAGTAGGAACAAATCTCCCAAAACAACAATGGGATGAAATAAAGTTAAATATTAACACAATTATTTCGCAGTAATAAGTTAATCATTTACTTTTATCCAGAATTCAAAAACAGCAGTATGAAAAATTTCCTTCTTAAAAAGATCGCCATCCTGGCCGGAATCGTTGTGCTGGGACTTACATTTTCAAGTTTTAAAGATGATGATAAGAACTTTCAGGTAACAAAGAACCTGGATGTATTCAATTCAATTTTTAAGGAGTTGGACATGTTTTACGTAGATACTATCAAACCGGATAAGAGTATTCGAACCGGAATTGATGCCATGCTTGAAGCATTAGACCCCTACACTGAATATTACGCAGAAGAGGATATGGGTGATCTTAATCTGATGATTAAAGGAAGTTACGGCGGTATAGGTTCAGTTATCTCTTACTATAAAGGAAGAGTAGTTATTGATGAGCCTTATGAAAATATGCCTGCTGCTAAATTAGGACTGAAGCCAGGAGATGTTCTTCTTGAGATTGACGGAAAAGATTTAAAAGGTAAATCTGTAGCTCAGGTCAGTGAGTTATTAAAAGGACAGATTGGTACAACTTTTATTCTTAAAGTAGAACGTCAGGGAGTAAAGAAACCTTTGGAATTTAAACTGACTCGTGAGTCAATCCAGATACCTGCAGTGCCATATTATAATGTTGAAGCAAATAATACAGGATATATCCAGTTAAGCTCTTTCACCGGAAAGCCAGCTAAAGAATTTAAAGATGCTTTTCTTGCTTTGAAGAAGAGAGGAATTACTTCACTGATTATCGACCTTCGTAACAATGGCGGTGGATTATTGGACGAAGCTGTTGAAATAGCTAATATGTTCCTTCCTAAAGGAAAAGAAATTGTTTATACCCGTGGAAAAATGAAACAATGGGATAGAAGCTATAAAACAACCCACGATCCTATTGATCCAAACATCCCTATTACTGTTTTAGTAAACAACGGATCGGCTTCGGCATCGGAGATTCTGGCCGGTGCATTCCAGGATCTGGACCGTGCTGTAATAATCGGAACAAGAACATTTGGAAAGGGACTGGTACAAACCACAAGAAATCTACCTTATGGTGGCAGCCTTAAACTTACTACAGCTAAATACTATATTCCTAGCGGACGTTGCGTTCAGGCAATCGATTACAAACATCGTAATGAAGATGGTAGCGTAGGTCGTGTTCCCGACAGCCTTACCACTGTGTTCCATACAGCTGCAGGCAGAGAAGTTCGTGACGGTGGAGGTATTACTCCTGATATGGAGATTAAAGCTGAAAAAACTCCAAATATTCTTTATTATCTGATAATAGACAAAAAGATTTTTGAGTACGCCAACGACTATTGTGTAAAGCATCCAACCATCCCTTCAGCACAGGAGTTTGCATTAACAGACGACGATTATAAAGCTTTCAAGGAAATGGTGAGCAAATCAGACTTTAAATACGACCGCCAAAGTGACAAGGTACTTAAAAACCTGAAAGAGGTTGCCGAATTTGAAGGATATATGGACGATGCATCGGAAGAGTTCAAAGCCTTGGAAAAGAAGTTAAGCCATAACCTTGACCGCGACCTGGATCATTTTTCAAAAGACATCAAATCGCTTATTTCAGCAGAGATTGTTAAGCGCTACTATTATCAAAAAGGCGCTATTACTCAGCAACTAAAGAATGACGATGAGCTGGTAAAAGCTATTGATTTACTTAATAATCCAGAAAAATATAACGGTTTATTAAGCCCTGCAAAAGGAAAACAAGAACAAAAAACTACTGCTGAAGTAAAATAAAGCTCTAGATATATTAAGATTGCATTAACCGAAAACTAATCATTTTATAAGGTTAAGTCAATCCAAACATGTACAAGATTGGAAGTAAACATGTACAAGATTACTCCCAATCTTGTACATGTTTGGTTTATACCCTCCTTTAAGAATTACTAATCTCCCTTTTGATATAAATAATTCCCCGAGTAATATTACAGTAATTTATATTGCATTTTTTACATTATCTTCAGCGAATCATTTTACAGCCAGACAAACACGACTGATTATCAATACAATACATTTTAAAAGGTGGAGAGGGTGGAGAGAAATTGTTCTTTTTTCGTTCTGAGAAATCTACTTTTTAAAATTCCGCAATTTGCAGAATTTTAAAAAATAATTTTCTGGAAGCCGAAAAAACTCTTTTTTACTCCACCCTCTCCACCTCTTTTGCAAACTATTCTGCTATCCCATTTTGCAATCAGCTGATTACTAACGATGTATTTTTTAGTAGGTGGCACAGGTGGCAGCAAATTAATACTTTTTCCGATTCTGAAAAATAAATTTTCAAAATTCCGCAATTTGCAGAATTTTCAAAATTTTATTTCTGGGAAGCCAAAAAGGTCTTTTTTACTGCCACCTCTGCCACCTGATTAATATTCGTCTTATTATAATACACTCATAAATAGGATGTTAGTTTTAAACACTATTCGGCTTCACTTAAATTATAAAAAATGATACAAATTCAACACAATTCATTACATTTGTCAATTGTATAGCAATTGATCAACTTAAAGTACTGATATAAATCACCTATGAATATAATAGATACTTTCTTTTATTGTACATATCGGTTTTTAATGAAACTAGGAAGAAGCGAAGATAATGCAAAATGGAGTGCTTTAATGCATGCAAGTTTATATGTCTGTTTATTGGTTGATTCTATGATCAAACTCGTTGGGTTGATTCATAATGACTCTATTATAAAATTGTATGCCTTATTAGGATTTTGGGGACTTTTACCTATTGATCTTATTGCTATGATTATACTCTATATTCGGTACTACAAATATAGTATACTTGAAAGATTTAATGATAGATATAAAAGGCTTAAGTCTAAGAATCTGGTAAAAATATTAGTATGCATGTTAATGATTTGTTTCCCACTCTTGTGGTTTTATATAACTAGAACTTATATTTCAGTTTATGTTTAATTTTACATTTTTGAAAATATAGAATTATCTTATTATGGAGTTTTATATTATTATTCAGCTACAGGGAGATTAGGAATTGCCCCTCTAGCAGGAGAATATACAGAAATTTCTTTTTCGCAGTGTAAACAGCCCTGCTAATTTAATTAACATAGATAAGATGAATTGACCTGTAGATAAAGATGGGAATTACATATACTGAAACAGTTTTAGATCTTTTATAATCAATAGATCCATTAATAATTTAGGCAAAAATAAGATGAGAAAAATAATAATGTTGTTTTTTATCTTACTTCTATTATGTTGTAAGAGAAGTGATTCAAGATTATATTCTAGAATAAATTTCAAGCCTGAGCTTTCTACTATAGTTGATTCATTTGTTAAAGTGATTCCTCATGGCAATCTTTATAATGAAATATATATAGATAAAGAAGATCCCCACAATTATTCTATAATTCTTTATAGTGGAAGAAATTCTCTTGCAGGAAAAGAAATTAAAGACAATAAGCTTTTTCCTTGTGTTTTTACAGAGTATAAAGGGGTGAAATTTTCTATATTCTCAGGAGTAGAAAAGTATTTTTGCAGTAATGATTCTATTTCTCAAAACATATATAATAGAAATTACAGCTATGATGAAGACAATATGAGATTATGGGTTGTATCAGATAGCTTCAATATAGTAACAGTTAAAGATTATCGATACGCTTATCCTTTTATGTCTTTGCCACTAGGTTCTTATAAGGCAAAAATAATTAAAATAAAACGCGACAAATAGAGCAAATTTCGTTCATTAAAAACGATCGATAAAATTTTAATATTATTAGAAATAAAACAAAAAACAAATTCAACAACAATACATGAAATGGGCAATTAAAATAATGAAAGTGGGATTCTTGACGTTTTTGGGTGGCATAATTTTATGTGCATTAGTATTAATTTTATCAAAAGAACCTATATCGAATCAATTCGGATTCTTAACCTGGGTATTAATAATTACATTAATACTGGCCTGCTTAAATATCCTCTTTGTTTTTCTTCTGTACTTTACAGTACATTTTTTACGGAATGGGATTAAAGAGAGTTTGTTTTCGTTGAAATATTTATTATTGGAAATTCCCCTCCTTTATATATTGTATTCCTTACCAATATATAGTATTAAAGATAGTTATTGGATTCAGCTTCTTACACCATTTGCTGTATTGTATATTTTGTCGTTATTTGTAATATCTATAATAAGCCATCGTCATGACGTAGATTGATATAATTGAAAAACTTAAATCCTAAAAAGAATATTTAGAAAAAGCAAAAAGAAAATATAGAGACATTTATAAAGATAAAAGATGAAATAATTTTTACTACTAACTTTAATTGAAAGAAAGTAAAGCTTTTGTTGTCTTTAACCGTTTATCCTCCTAATTTTATTGGAAATACAGATATATAAGAATATAAACCTTCATACTTCTGTGCATTCAATTTTACTTTTCAAAGCTATGCAGCTCCTGAATACACTTACGATGCCAATATAAATTCAACAAAAGATTCTCACAAAAATAGCAAAAATTAAATACAATTCATTACATTTGTCAAGTACATTATAATTAACTCAAAACCATAATACAGAGTATATTTATGATGCTGCTGGGATGAAACGAAAGGTAAAACAAGTAACATATTACTAAACCATAAATGTTATGAGAAAGTTAAAAATATCTGGCTTATTGATTTTGCTGGCAGCAACCGTTACTTCCTGCGATCTCCTTTTCGACCTTTTCCATACCCAATCTGATCTGGAAGAAAGTGTTGTTTATAATCTGGCCTTGAGTTTCCAGGATGCCTCCGGCAAAGATTTGGTAAATGGGATTGAACTGAAGGATTACGCAACTGTAAACCTTAATGCATATAACTTGGATATCATTGCTTCTGAGCCACGTGAAAGTCGATATGATGCCATAGTAGGAATAAAGAAATACAATGATAGCTGTTGTTATTTGACGAAAAATCTTAATGTATCTATAAGAGAAGATCGTCCCGAAGAGAGAAAGCTCACTTACAGGCTGCAATGCCCTCATGTGTTTGGCGATAATGATGTGCATTATATTGTTACCTACTGGGATATCCCGAAAGATAAAAAAGGATTGGAGTATTATGCCAAATGTACCCTCATCGAGTATGGAGGCAATAAGATAATGCCCCACATAGATGAAGACGAACGGTTTTATATAGCCACTATCATACTAAACAATTGAAAAAAGTAATAAAAGTAGGGTAGGTATGATATTAAAATTAGTTTATAAAAATTAGGAGTTAGCTACTCCATAGAGATAAGAAATAAACAAGACCAATAACCGCATATGGAATGGGCAATTAAAATAATGAAAGTGGGTTTCTTGACGTTTTTGGGTGGTATAATTTTCAGTGCATTACTATTCGTTTTTTCAAAAGAATCTTTATCGGATCTATTAGGGTTGCTACCTTTAATATTATTTATTATATTAAATCTAGTCTGTTCAAACATTCTCTTTGTCTTTCTTTTATATTTTACTGCATATTTTTTTCGGAATGATATAAAAAATGACTTGTTCCTATTTAAATATTTATTACTAGAGATTTTCCTTTTTTATATATTGTGTTTTCTAGTCATATATATTACAGAGAGTTTGTGGCTTCGGTTACTTATCCCATTTGCTGTTTTGTATGTTTCATGGTTAATTTTAATATTAATAACAAGTTTTCGTCATAAAGTAGATTGATATACTTGAAAAGCATGAATCCTAATTGAATATGAAAAAAGTTCTTTTAATTATTTCTGCATCACTTCTTTTTATAAGTAGCACTAGTCAGGACGAATATCCGATTAAAGGTGTATACTTAGATAAAAATGTTGTATTCAAGCTCAATGTAAATGATACAATTAAAGGATTTGCTTATTTTATTTGTACATTTACTATAAATAAAGGCATGGTGAGCGTATCTAAAACGAAAGTCGAAGATGTTATTATTAGAAACTCATTAAAAAATCAGACGTTAACAACAAATAAAACTTTGTTTGATAATGATATAAAAAAAGATTCTTCAGGTAAGTGGGGGCTAGTTGTTAGCAAACAAAAATTGGAAGAAACCAGTCTTATAAATCGAGTACATTTTTTGATCGACTCAGTTCTAACGAATAATAGACAAAAAATTAAATTTAATTATGATACACTAAATATTCGATATTATGAAAATAGTAAATATAAAATTCAGAAAAGATCTATAATCCCATTCCAAATACTTCCTCTCAAAAATAATCAAAATAAAACGCAATAAATAAAGGAAAGATTGTTCATTGAAAATGATTTGAATACCCTCTAAAAAACAGAAGTGATACACTTATACAAGTTGTACCACTTCTGTAATGACATTATATTTAAAGGATTACACCTTCTCAGCATAGTCCCCATTAGCCTTTATAAGCTCAATAAGCTTTTCAACAGCTTCTTCTTCAGGGATATTCTTTTCAATACATTCTTTCTTTTTGTACAAGCTTATTCTGCCACGGCCGGCACCAACATAACCATAATCTGCATCGGCCATTTCTCCCGGACCATTAACGATGCAGCCCATAATACCAATTTTCAAACCGGTAAGATGACTGGTTGCTGCTTTTACACGGGCTATGGTAGATTGCAGATCAAAAAGTGTTCGCCCGCATCCCGGGCATGATATATATTCGGTTTTACTTGTACGAATGCGTCCGGCCTGCAAAATTCCAAATGAAATGGCATCGACTACAGAATGACTTAACTCTCCCTGGTTAAAAATAAAAATACCATCACAAAAACCATCAAATACAAGAGCTCCCATATCGGCAGCAGACTTTATCTGCAAGTCTTCTGAATCGTTTTCGGTATAGTATTGGAAAAATACTACCGGATGTTCGCAGCCTGCCGACATTAACTGATGTACCAATGCACGATGTTCGCCTAACTTGTTCTGATGGTTGCTCTGAGAAATGATAACAACGTTTTTCATTTCTTTCAGTTCTTCCGCCAGCTCTTCCGTTAATGCCATATATGGCAGGAAAAGGAAGTTTAGCTCAGCTTCTGATTTACGGAGTGTGTCAATGCTATTAAAATTAAATGCCGGATAGGTATTCTCTTCGCCTTTCCACACATCACCATCCAATATATAACCAACTCCGGAGATACATTTAGCCGGAAGTTCACGACCAGCATAAATATAATCGGGGGTAAACAAAGGATTATAGTCTGTTTTGCCATCAAAACGCTCGGCAATTACCACAGGAAGGTTATCACCACCAATGTTCTTTACAGCAAAGGTTTTTCGTCTTGAAGGAGAAAGAAAATCAAATTCCGGAGCGGCAATGCCCGGTATATACTGATGGTCGGCTCTTGCTGCAACGTAATCAACAAGTTTGCGGGCTACCGGTATTTCATATTCGGGATCTTCACTTAGAGATACACGAATGGTATCGCCAATTCCATCTGAAAGAAGTGCACCAATTCCCAAAGCAGATTTTATTCTTCCGTCTTCACCATCGCCAGCTTCAGTTACTCCAAGGTGTAGTGGGAAGTTCATTCCTTCTTTCTCCATGTTAGCAACTAAAAGACGGACGGTTCTTACCATTACAACCGTATTGGATGCTTTTATGGAGATAACAACAGCTGTGAAATTTTCTTCCACACAAATACGAAGAAATTCCATACACGATTCAACAATACCTTCGGGAGTATCACCGTAGCGACTCATAATACGGTCTGATAAAGATCCGTGATTAACGCCTATGCGGATTGCAGTATAGTTTTCCTTGCAGATATTCAGGAAAGGAACAAAACGATCGCGTATTTTTTGTAATTCCAAAGCATATTCCTCATCAGTGTACTCTAGTTTCTTAAAAGTACGTGCGGCATCGACATAATTGCCCGGATTAATCCTTACCTTCTCGGCATATTGTGCTGCCACATCGGCCACTTTAGGGTTGAAATGAACATCGGCTACCAAAGGAACCATATATCCTGCTTGTCTTAAAGCGATATTTATATTCATCAGGTTCTCAGCCTCCTTTATACCTTGAGTGGTAAGGCGAACATACTCACCTCCAGCGTCTACAATTCTCTTTGCCTGAGCCACACATGCTTCTGTGTCTTGTGTGGAGGTATTTGTCATTGACTGTATACGGATAGGATTTTTATCTCCAAGAGGAGTACCTCCAATATTTACGACTGATGATTCACGACGGGAATAATTAAAATAATCCATCTTTAGTCTGGTTTGGGGTTAATAGCCAACATGCCAACAGAAGCCACATATATGGTTTCTGTTGGCATGCCGGTTTACAAATTCAATTAATTAGTTTTAAACTGATACTTAACTTCCTTCAGCTCTTCGTTGGCTTTTACAATTTTCTTCTTTAAGCCTTCTTTATAAGCTGCAAGTTTCAATTCAAGTTCCTTATCAGAAAGAGCGATCATCTGAACGGCTAGAATTGCTGCGTTAAGAGCACCGTTAATACCCACAGTTGCAACAGGAATTCCCGGAGGCATCTGAACTATAGCCAACAAGGCATCCATTCCCTCCAATGTAGACTTTATGGGAACACCAATCACAGGTATAGTTGTAGACGCTGCAATAACACCCGGAAGATGGGCTGCCATACCTGCGGCTGCAATAATAACCTTAATTCCACGCTCTTTTGCGTTCTTTGAAAATTCTTCAACGGCTTCGGGCGTACGGTGTGCAGATAATGCGTTTATTTCAAAAGGCACTTCCATATCATTCAGGAAAGCTGCTGCTTTATCCATAACCGGCAGATCTGAGGTACTGCCCATAATAATACTTACTACTGGAGTCATAATTTTATTTATTCATTAATTAAGTTACGATATGCTGACGCATCAAGCAATGAGTCGAACTCAGAAAGATCTGATGGTTTTATTTTAATAATCCATCCTTTATCATACGGATCTGAGTTTACTAATTCAGGATTATCTTCCAAAGATCCGTTTATTTCAATAATTTCACCGGAAACTGGAAGGAATAAATCTGAAATAGTTTTCACTACTTCAATGGTTCCAAATACTTCTCCTTGAGCCAGAGTATCGCCTACACTTGGTATATCAACAAAAACAATGTCACCCAATTGTTCTTGAGCATAGTCTGTTATACCTACGTAAGCAAATTCTCCATCTAAACGAATCCATTCGTGTTCGTTTGTGTACTTTAATTGTTCAGGAAAGTTCATAAGCAATGTTTTTTATAGTTATATAATTAAAGATATAAGATTCCTAATATAGCACAAACAGCTCCTACCATAAAACCTGTTAAAACCTCGGGTAAGGTGTGGTGCCTCAATATAATGCGAGCCGATCCTAATACTCCTGCCAATAATATAAACAGGCTTAACCAAATGGTAGGATTATAATTAAACAGAAAACTAAATGCTATTAATCCTCCAATAATGCCTCCGATAGCAGTCATGTGTTCACTGATCTTCCATTTTATATTCACAACAATACAAATAACCATGGCTATAAGTGTTGCAAGTATAATTCCTGTCATATATCTGGGCAAACCAATTCTTATCATCATTACCAGACAAGAGACATAACAGATAATGGTTAACAGATAAGGAACAAAACGCTTTCTCCTGTCTCTGAATGCACCAATTCCCCATCCATTGATTTTCCTGAAAAAGAAAATGG
>Ga0316603_10000356_pt1 | contig 23538 bp, 24 predicted proteins | sample OWC_soil_day10_n_FD_207649 | JGI IMG/M metagenome (GOLD analysis project Ga0316603, IMG submission 207649) | Wetland soil microbial communities from Old Woman Creek delta, Ohio, United States - OWC_soil_day10_noCT | ecosystem: Environmental > Terrestrial > Soil > Wetlands | place: USA: Ohio... | reverse complement strand
CCTCCCCTCGCGGCATAGAAAGCCCTTCTTGGACAAAATAACCAGCCTCGACAAGTTCCGTGTGCCCATCGGCAACCAGGAAATCGAACTCCAGCAGATTGAATATGAGGCTGGCGGTACGCCCATGCTGCGCCTGCGCATCCGCGAGCATAGCCGCTTCACCATTTTCGACATTGACCCGGTTACCGCTGAGCGCTGGGGGCGTCTGATGCAAAGCTGGGGCGCCGAGGGCACTAAAACTGCCGGGGATGCCGCGTCGTGAGCATCATCGATCACGAAATCGACCCGGATTTCGTCGATCTGGCCTTCGCCCTGAAGGGCCAGGCCGTGGCGGTGGCTTACCTGGATCGCCTGTGGGGCGAGTTGGTGGCTCGCCTGCCCTGGTTCGAAAACGAGCCCCACGCTGCCCTCTTGCCCCTGGCGGGGGTGACGGTTACCGATGCGGCGGTCTATCTCTCCAGCCGGGCGCGGCTGATCCTGCGTCTGCCCCGTGAGCGGGTGGACGAGGCCCGTGCCCTGCGTGGCGCAAGCTTCGATCTCGGCGGGCCGGTGGCGGTTGAGGTTGGCGAGGCCCTTGCGCGCCCTCTGGTGGCGGCCACGGTGATTCATTCTGCCTTTGTTACCTACGCCCCCCCCGAGTCGCCCGACGAGGCGGCGTTTGTCGCTGCCTGCCGCGCCGAACTTGAAACGCTTGCCCTGGCGCCCCAGATGGTGTGTGGCAAGGCCCGCAGTGCCCAGGTCGGCGGCTGCGAACGGGCCGGATTCAGCCTTATGCTGCACGGCCTGGGCAGCAAGGATTCCCTGCGTCTGCAACGGCTCGGCCTCGGCGCCGCGCGCCAGCGCGGATGCGGTGTTTTCGTGCCGCACAAGGCGGTTGCCGCCGTCAGCGGTTGAGCCGATTGAAAACTTAGAACCTGAACCAGGAGATTCCCATGTCCGACAAGCCTACCGTAACCATCGACCTCGCCGGTCTGCCGTGCCCCGCGCCGCTGCTGGGCGCCAAGAAAATCATCGACGACCTGCAACCGGGCCAGACCATGCTGATGCTCTCGGATTGCCCCGGCACCTCCGACGATCTCCATGCCTGGTGCAGCTTCACCGGCAACCAGATCCTGAGTTCAACCAAGCAGGCCGATGGCAAGACGGCGTATCTGCTGCAAAAGGCCGGCGGCGCCGACACCACCCCGATCGCCCATGTGACTCTCGACATGCGTGGCGTTTCCTGCCCCGGCCCGATCCTGGAAGCCAAGAAGCTGCTCGACGGCATGAAGTCCGGCGAGACCCTGCAACTGGTGAGCGACTGCTCTACTGCCGTCAACGAGATCAAGACCTGGAGCCAGGTTGCCGGCATCGAACTGCTGGCCTCCTTCGAGCGGCCGCGCAATGCCCATGAGTTTTATCTGAAGAAGAAGTAATTTCCCCACATCCAACGACAAGGAGGCGGTCCCATGAGTTATGTCATCAATGGCGAAGAAAAAGAAGTCGACGATTACGGCTATCTGCTGGAAGCCGATTTCAGCGACGAGGCGGTGCAGGTGATCGCCGAGGCCTGTGGTCTGGCCCTGACCGAGCAGCATCTGAAGGTCATCAACTACCTGCGCGAGCAATACAAAGAAGACGGCAGCACCCCCAACCTGCGCAATCTCATCAAGGGCTTGCAGGACGATGGCGACATGCCGGAAGCTGACAGCGCCCTGCTGTTCGACCTGTTCCCCGATGGCGGTGCCGCCAAGCAGGGTTGCAAGGTTGCAGGCTTGCCGCAACCGAAGGGTAAAGGCGGGTACTAGCGTACCCGCCGGGCGGCATAAAGGCCCGCCCCCTCCCGGCCTCCCCCTCGCGGGGGAGGTGACTATTTAGCTCGCTGCGCTCGATAAGTTCACACCATGGCCATTCGCGTCCGCAATCGCTTTCACACCGCAGGTCAGCGCTCCATGGCGACGCTGGCTTCGGTGGTGGCGTTGACGGCCTGGAAGCTGGCGCTGGAATCGATCAAGCGCATGCGGCGGGCGGATTTCGACATCGACATCGGTCAGGCCTATTTCGATTTCGTCTGCGAGTTTCTAGCTTTTCTCACCCATGCCGCCGACCGGGTCGCCTATGCGCGTCTGAGTCCGGAGCAGCGGGTCGAATTCACCACCGCCCTGGTCAAGCGCCTTGCCGAGCATGTGGAAGAAAGCAGCGATGCCTTGCTCGGGCCGGGAGAGGCAGAGCGCTGCCGGCGGCAGTTTCTCGATGTCTTCAACCGCTCCGGCGAGGGCTACAGCGAGTTTGGTTACGACGCCGACGGCGAGGGGCCGGACTTCGGTTTCCGCCGTTATTTCGGCGCCTGCCTGCGGGAAATCCTGCCGCAGAAAGATCAACTCTGGGTTATCGACCAGGCCATGGATATCGAGGCGCCGGATGCCATCGAAGCCCTGCACAAGACCATGAAAGGACTGTTCGCGCCGCCGGGCGAGGACAAGCCGCGCCGTAGCCGCGAAGGGGTCAGCGGTGACTGATTCTCCCTTTGACCTAGCCAACGCCGCCGCCTACGCTGCCTGGCGCGATCGCAAGCTCGATAGCGCTCCCCGGCGTCTGGAAGACATTCTGGTCACGGTACGCGATCCGCGTCGCCTGACGGCCGACGAGCGTGGCAAGTTGCTCGACTGCTGTGCCAAGGCCAACATGGTGGTCTATGCCGGCGCCACCGGCGGCGACCCGGACAAGGACATCCCGCGTCTGCTCGGTCTGCAACTCGGCCTCAGGACTCTCGATGGCCACTGGCTGACCGACAACGATGGCATTTCGCCGCTCTCGGTCACCGGCGCCGAGGAGCGCGGCGAGCGGCGCGAATTCATCCCCTATACCGACAAGCCGATCCGCTGGCACACGGACGGTTACTACAACACCCCGGACCATACGGTGCGCGGCCTGATCCTGCACTGTGTGCAAAGCGCCGCCAGCGGCGGCGACAACCAGTTGCTCGACCATGACATCGCTTACATCCTGTTGCGGGATGAGAATCCGGATTTCATTCGTGCCCTCTCCGCCCCCGATGTCATGACCATACCGGCGCGTACCGATGACTCCGGCGTGGTGCGGGCCGAGCAGCCCGGACCGGTGTTTTCCGTCGATGGCGAGGGTTTCCTGCACATGCGCTACACGGCGCGCAAGGTCAGCATCGCCTGGAAGCACGATGCCGCCACCGAGGCCGCCGTGGCGGCCCTGGAGCGCATTCTCGCCGCCCGGACGCCCTGGACTCTGCATGGTCGTTTGGAGCCCGGCATGGGCCTGGTGTGCAACAACGTGCTCCACGACCGCAGCGGCTTTACCGAGACGGCGGAAAAGCGTCGCCTGCTCTATCGCGCTCGTTACTACGAACGGGTTAGTGACAGGGATTTCGTCACGGTCTGAGCCGGTTGCCTGCCCCTATAATGGCGACTTGACTAAACGCCGGGGCACCCGTGGGCAATCTGACTCCCGAACTCGAACGCAAGCTGGGCATGGCGGTGGAACGCATGCCCGCTTTTCCCAAGAGCGTTCAGAAGATTCTCGAACTGACCCGCAACATCAACTGCCTGCCCAAGGAGTTGGTGGCGGTGATCGAGAAAGATCCAGTGATGACGCTGAAAATTCTGCGCGTCGTCAATTCGGCGTTTTATGGTCTGCCCAACAAGGTGACGTCGGTGAATCAGGCCGTGGTGTACCTGGGCATCAATACCCTCAAGAATCTCGCCCTTTCCTTTGCCGCCGTCGGCATCCTGCCCGGCTTCAATGCGGCCGGTTTCGACACCCAGCGTTATCTGGTGCATTCTCTGACGACGGGTGTGCTGGCACGGCAGTTGTGCCAGAAGTACAGCCAGGGCCAGGCCGATCCCGGTGACTGCTATATCGCCGGCCTGCTGCATGATTTTGGCAAGGTGGTGTTCGCCCTCTTTCTTGCTCCCGAATTCAGCCATGCCATGGCCCTCACCGAAGAAAAGGGCATACCCCTGCACGAAGCGGAGCTGGAGGTGATCGGCGTCGAACATGGCTACGTCGGCGCCATGCTGGCCGCAAAATGGCAGTTTGCCGAACCGCTGGTGGAGTGCATCCGCCTGCATCATATGAAAGATGCCGAGCCGACCGCCATGCTCGATTGCCTGCGCATGGCCGATCAGATTGCCCGTCAGCGCGGCCAGTTCATTTCTGGTACGCCCTACCGGGACGATGAGGCGCCGATAGCGCCGGAGCGTTTTGGCGCCGATCTCGCCACCGTAGTGGCATCCCTCGGTGATCTCGACAAGATCGTCGCCGAGGCCATGGCCTTCGTGGAGGTGCAATGAAAATACGTTTCTGGGGTGTGCGCGGCTCCATCGCGTCGCCGGGGCCGGCGACGGCGCGCTATGGCGGCAATACCACCTGCATCGAGGTGCGTGGCGACGACGGCGAACTCATCATTCTCGATGCCGGCACCGGTATCTTTCCCCTCGCCCAGGCCCTGCTGCGGGAGTTGCCGGTCAAGGCCAATGTCTTCATCACCCATACCCACTGGGACCATATTCAGGGCTTGCCCTTCTTTACCCCGCTCTACATTCCCGGCAACACGGTACGCATCCACGGCGCCTACGACGTGGTGACTGGCGCCGGCATCGAGCAGGTGATGAACGTCCAGCTTCAGTACAGCTATTTCCCGGTGCGTGAGGCGGAAATGCGCGCCGGCATCGAGTACGAGACCCTGAATCTCGGTGAACCGCTCACGATCGGTGGCGTTACCGTCACGGCCACCCTGCTCAATCATCCGGTGGTGAATCTCGGCTACCGCGTCGAGTGCAACGGCAAGTCCATGTTCTTCACCGGCGACCACGAGGTCTGGTACAACATCTACGAGCCGGAAGACGAAGGCTACGAGGAGTACGCCCGCCTCATCGCCGAGAAGCAGGAGGCAGTGGCCGAGGCCATGCGCGGCGTGGATGTGCTGGTGGCCGATAGCGCCTACACCATCGAGGAATACCCAACCAAGCGCGGCTGGGGTCACGGCACCTTCGACAGCAGTCTGGCAATGGCGCGCCGGGCCGGCGTCAAGCGCCTGATCTGCACCCACCACGAGCCGACGCGCAGCGACGACGATCTGGAAAAGGTGTTCGCCGCCGCCCTGGCGCGCAACCCGCTCGGTGCGGGTGACCCGGAAGTGATGCTGGCCCGGGAGGGGCTGGAAATCACGCTCTAACGGGGTTGTTCAGCCGGAACTGACGATGCGGTCGCGGCCGCTTTGCTTGGCGGTGTACATGCGCTGATCGGCCAATTCCACCAAGCCCTTCCAACTGTCGATATTGTTCTCGACCCGCTCGGCGATGCCGATGCTGGCGGTGATCGGGGTGCCGTCCGGGCGCTTGCCGAGGCCGTTGGCGCGTACGCGGTCAAGAGCGGCGCGAGCCTGTTCCAGAGTGGTGTTGGGCATGATGAGGACAAACTCTTCGCCGCCCCAGCGCACCAGCATGTCGCCCATGCGTAAATCCTTTTGCAGGCACAGTACGGCGGTTTTCAACACATTGTCGCCGGCGTCGTGACCGAAACGGTCGTTGACCTGCTTGAAGTGGTCAAGATCGACAAACGCCACTGCCACCGAGGTGCCGCCACGGGTGGCGAGTATGAATTGCAGTTCCAGCAGTTCCTCGCCGCTGTTGCGCGAGAAGCAGCCGGTGAGTCCGTCGCGTATCGCCTCGCGCACCAGCACGATCATGAAGGCCAGTTGCGACAGGCCGGCGAGGGTGGAAACGCCGGAGATCAGCAGCAGCAGCCAGAACGAGGCCGCCGAGGTGGGCCATTCCATGATCTGCAACTGCATCAGGGAAGCGCCGACCTGGATCAGCAGCATCGGTGTGGCGAAGATCACGCTTTCCAGCAGGGTCAGGGGGAACACCGACAGGCCCGCCAGCATGACGAAGGGCAGGAAGGCATAACCAGTGGCGAAGGCCTGCTGGAATCCGACCAGTTGGAACTGCGCCATGTGCTGGTAGGAGAAGAGGAAGAACGAGGTCGGCACCGCCAGCAGCATCGCCAGGGCGCGATAGGCATCGGCCAGGTTGTGCATCTTGCGCAGCGAAACCAGAATGGCGACAAAGGCCAGGGTTGCCGCCAGTCGCGCCGACGCCAGGCCGAGCCAGATTTCCTGCGGGAAGGCGACGATGTCGACGATGATCCAGAGCGGTGTCAGTACCGCAAACAAACCCGCCACCAGCCGCACCCGCGACACGATCATGGTGACGCGGCGTGACGACAGCAGGGAGATGTGGTCCCGGGAGCGGATCAGCCAGCTCAACTCCTGCGGCGACATTTCCACCAGCACCAGAGACCAAGCCTGCAACCAGAGATTGCGTATGGATTGTTTCATGTATTTCTTATGATATAGGTTGGCCAGTGGCGAAAGTAAGGCTTCAAGTCACGGCAACTGTAAATTAGATTACAGATAAAAGTCTGTAAACATGAATTTTCAATATGTTAGCACGATGTTATGAGGTTCGTTCGTAACATCGGTGGGGCTTCCGTGACCACCGGGATGTCAATTTCAATCGCCGGCGCCAGCCGGGAAAGCTGTTCCAGCACCCAGGGGTTTGCGCCGTTGGCGCCCGCGCGATTTTGCAGCGGGGCGCCCGAATAGGCGGCGGCGAACAGGGCCACGGCAGCAGAGCGGCTGATGCCCTGTTCGCAATGGACGACGAGTTTCAGGGCTGTGGGTGTGCCATGGAGTTCGCCGATGAAGTCGAGTATCTGTCGCGCCATCCGGTGGTCGAAGCAGCCGGGTACGGGGATGGGAATGAAGTCGTCGCCGGGCACGGCGTCATAGAACGACAGTCGCAACACCTTGCGGAACCAGGCCGCCAGCGCTGCCGCGCGTTTGCCCGGATCGGTGATGGAGATCACCGCCGTGTCGGCATGAAACAGCAGGTTCTCCGCGGCCTCACGGGAGACGAAATAGACCTCCGATATCGTCATCGCCGATCCCGGCTAACCCATGAACACCGGGTCGGAAAACACCAGGGTGCCGTCCTTGCGCATCATCAGGTTGTCGGCTTTGATGATGTCCGGTAGGGCATCGTATTCCTCGGTGAAGGCCTCCAGGGCCTTGAGGGACTGCTGCATGGCGTCGGTCCAGCCCAGGGGCGTTACGGTCAGGTGATGCAGGGCGATACGGCCCATGCCCTCCGCCAGTTCGCGCCACAGACGGCAGGCATCGAAATAGGACGACGTGATGCGGGTCGCCACCTCCACCGCCTCGCCGCTGGCCGGCAGCGGGTAGAGGCGTTCCACTTCGATGATGTGGAAGGGAAAGCCGCGACTCGATTTCCCCGCCGTGCCGTGATCCGCATACACCACGGGAAAGTGCAGCCCGGTGGGGCGATCATCCGCCGTGTAATAGGCGTAGTCGGTGGGGTCGGAAACCAGCTTGAACACCCGTTCCTGACCGTCCACCGAGTCGCCTTCGAGAACGATGGTGTTTTCGCCCCGACCGAGTTCCCGGCGCCCGTCCAGCAGCGGATGGGGCGGCACCGGGTCGGCAATGAGTTGTCCGTTGGGTTCGGTCACGGCGAAGGCGTGGGCGTGGGGTCAGGCTGACTTGCGCTTCTCGGTCGGCACCATCAGGGTCGCCTCGCCGTCGATCACCTGGGTGTCGCCCACATAGCAGGCGGTCTGGCAGATCACGCGGCGCTTCTCGGCGATGATTTCCTTCACCGTCACCACCGTGCGCACCGTGTCGCCGGGGCGCACCGGGGCGAGAAACTTCAGGTTCTGGCCCATGTAGATGGTGCCTTCGCCGGGCAGGGTGGTGCCGAGAATGGCGGAAATGAAGGAGGCGGACAGCATGCCGTGGGCGATCACCCCTTTGAAGGGTGTGGTGGCGGCGAATTCCGCATCCAGATGTACCGGATTGTGGTCGCCGGAAACATTGGCAAAGGCTTCGATATCGAGAATGGAAATGGTCTTCGAGCTTTCCGCCGACTGGCCGACGCTGAGTTGTTCAATGAACATGGTGCGATCCTCTTTGGGTTTGGGGGGGGGAATCAGGCAACGATATGGGCGCCGGCATCCACATAGATGGTCTGCCCGGTCATGCCGGAGGCGCCGTTGGAACACAGGAAAGCGGTGAGGGCGCCGACCTCATCGATGGTGACGGTGCGACCCAGGGGCGCCTTGACCGCATCGGCTTCCAGCAGGGCGTTGAAGTTGTGGATGCCGGAGGCGGCGCGGGTCATGATCGGGCCGGGCGACACGGCGAAGACGCGGATGCCCTTGGGACCGAGGTCGTAGGCCATGTAGCGCACGGCGGATTCCAGCGCGCCCTTGATGATTCCCATCAGGCCGTAGTTGCGCACCACCCGCTCGGCGCCCAGATAGCTCATGGTGATGATGGCGCCGCCTTCGGTCATCAGCGGCTCGACAGCCTTCGCCATGCGCAGCAGGCTGTGGCAGGAAACGCTCATGGCCTGGTTGAAACCTTCCAGCGACGCATCGACGACGCGGCCGTGGAGGTCCTCGGCATTGCAGAACGCCATGCTGTGAATGACGAAATCGAGGCGGCCGCCGAAGGCCTCGGCGCACTTCGCCACCACGTTTTCCAGGCTGCCTTCCTCGGTAACGTCAAGCTTCTCGAACACCTGGGCGCCCAGGCTTTCGGCCAGCGGCGCGGTGTATTTCGCGGTCTTCTCGTTCTGGTAGGTGAGGGCAATCTCGGCCCCGAGGCTGCGGGCAGCCCTAGCTACCGCGAAGGCGATCGACTTGTCGTTGGCGACGCCGGTAATCAGCCCCTTCTTGCCGGCGAGGAGGGCGGGTTGCAGGAAATTGGCGGAGTCGGTGACGGTGTTCATGGGCGGGTTCCTTTCGAGTAGGGGGCATGGAAAACCCGGTGGACGCGATATCCCTCGAAAGGCATGTTTCAAGAAAGGCGGCCTATTTTGTGCGTGGCCCTGACTCCTCAAATTCCTGAATATCGCTCCGGCGTCCAGCAAGGACACGGGCGATTCGATAATACCGGCTTATTGTTACATTTGTTGGCAGGATGGCCGGGGAGCGAGAGATTTTGCGCCGGGCACTGGAGGCTGTCGGGCCATCGGCCTGCAAGCCGCGTGGAATGGCGCTTCCAGGCATGGCATGCCTGAAACCGCCGCTGCATGCGGCTCCCAGGCCGGAGTTGATCCGAAATGCCGTCAGGAGGCCTTTCCGGGCAAGTCTGCACTTTAGAAAAAAAGCCCCCCTAGCTGTCGTCGACAGCTAAGGGGTCTGTGGGTTGTTACATAAGCTGCAAGTTCCTTACGGGATTTGCGCGCAAGCTGCAATTTTCTTAATGGACTCCGTGATTACGTCAAGCGTAATGGTTGTTTAAGGGGGTCACCGGCCCCCTTTCTATTTGCCCGTAGTGTATTTAGTCTAAGAAGCGCGCAATCAGCTTGGCTACGCTACTCATGTCGCGGTGGTCCTGATAGTCTAAATCGGTGTGGGTCAGCGCTTTCCAGCAGGCAATTCCAACACATAAGAGCAGCACGGCTATGCCAGCCCATTCTGACGGGTGAATGAAGCGCCGGATGAACACCTCATCCAGAACCTCTCGCATGGCATTGCCTACCGCACTTGCGGACATCTTGGACTTGGTTTGTTCCGCCCATATGTGCAGAAGCCACGGAATCACGAAATACAGGGCGATGAAGCCGATGCCCCCAGTAATCAGAGCCCCCTTGGAGCCAAACTTGTTTGCAATAGCAGCGGTGTCGCCAACCATTCCGCTAAAGCCATTTGAGGGACGCTTACGCCACTTGGAGTTGCGACGTCTTCCGTAACTCATGTGGCAGCCTTGTTACCACGAATTGCATCAAAGATTTTGGCCAAGAATTTCTTGGTGACAGGGTTCTCGGGAGTGGCTGGTGCGGGAGCTTTGCGGGAGCCGGGGTTGTCGCGGATTTCCATGAAAACACCTGCAACAATTTCTTCCTTGTATTCCGGTGCCTCGCGCTTAAAACCGTCAATCGCCTTGGCCATCGTAGCTTTGTGGGCATATTCACGGTGCAGATGAAACAACTCAGCGTAGTTGTTAGCAAAGAATGCAGTGGCCCACGTAGCGGGGAGAAGGAGGATGAACTTGCCGAGAGTGGCAAGCCACGGGTCTGTGTTTCCTCCTTGCGGAGCTTTGAACCACTCTTGCCAAGGTCCAGGAATAAGCTGGCCTGCAATGGGTATCAAGCAAATAAGCAGTACGGTTACGGAGCCCAAGAACCAGCGACCTGTTTTTTCTAATCTGTCTTCATATGCATTTTTGGTCTCATCGAGACTGAGTGACAAACCCGCTGTCGTTGCCCCTTTAATCATCGTGTCGGACTTGGCTATTAGGCCATCAATTGTTGATTCACGTTCCTGGTTGGTTTTTAGGGCTGACTTCATGTCAGCAGAAAATTTCTCGTGTGCTTCGATACGAATATCCAGCGACTCTCGGAAGGAATTAAACGACGCTTCGTACTCGTCAACTTGGGTACTCAGGCTGTTGGCCGCATGTGTAATTTCTTTTATGTGAGTTAGCTTGGCTTCGATTTCATTTGACGCCTTCTGTGCAGCCCCAGCCAACGCGATAATGTCCTCCTTATGCTCGGTTGAGGTTTCATGCGCTCTTTCGCACTGCTCAAGAATTTCGGTCGCCGAGTTAAGAAGCTCCTTAATCTCGGCAATTGACGATTTGCCAGTAGAGAGAAGGGATGCTAATTCGGCAGACATCACTTGCATCTCACGGGCACGTTCTTGGAACAGTCCAGCCCCCTTATATCGGCCAAAGCGGAGTGAGAGCGTTAGCTGGTCCAGAAGAGCCATCTGGACTCCGGAAATGCTATCCAGGTGCGATGCTAGGCTCCAGTTTGTGACCACCGAACCACCTCGCATAATCTGAACACTCAGATTCCCTCCGGGGTCGTTGAACGTAGCATCAGGGTAAGCCTTGAATTGTGCGAGTGCTCCTACAGCTTGTTGCTGAATTTGATTCAGAGGTCCGTCAATGGCAGCTAGTCGTGGAGCAACAAGAATCGCGCCAGTGTCGTCGATGTTTCGTAGACTCTCTGCTAAGACAAATGTTGCATTCAAGCGTGCATTTAGCTCGTTCAGAGATGACCCGGATAGGCTTGAATAAACCCGTTCCATTTGTAGGCCGCTATTTGCCATTAAATCAAAAAGCTCATCCCAAGATTTCTGGGCAGAGGCTGCTTTCTGGAGTGTCTGTTCAATCTTGTCGTTCAAAGAAAGTCCTTTCCTTGCAAACCGCACACGTAAAAAAATGGTGTCGTTGTCACTGTGCAGCAGTAATCTGCTTCTGCTGACTATCTTGAGCCGAGTCTCAGTACGCCAGTCTCAGACGCTACCAAGTACGTGTAAAGACAACCTAGGCCGCAGGAAAAAACGCTGCCCCAAAAAGGAGATTACGGCGGGTTTGCGGTTTTTTTTATTTGGCCAACGTAACCGTTCCGGCACCGGGAAGCTTAAAGCATAAATCATATCGCATGCCGAACTACGGCTTCTGGCCGATTGTCGTCTTTTACCTTCAACCGCCGATTCTGGCTACCCAAAAGAGAAACCCCAGCGGTCATTTCGACCGATGGGGTTTCGGAGACTACTTGCAGCTTATGGCGTAACCCACAGAGGGTCTCGTGACGGTTGGGTCCGGGCTTAGCCGCAGGCGCCGACAGCGCCGCAGGCGGTGCAGAAGTCGCAGCCGTCCTTGCGGATCACGGTGGTGTTGCCGCACTCGGCGCAGAGGGAACCCTGCTGCACCTTGACCTCGCCCTTTTCGCGCGGGGTTTCGAGGATGCCCATTTCGCGCGTCGGGTAGCCGTTTTCGTCGAGGATGCCGAGCATCGAGTAGCGGTGGATGACGAGGCGGGCGATGTAGGCCACGGTGGAGGGCCAGTTCTGCTGCTTCTGGCCGCCGGGGACGCGGGCCATGAAGTCGCCCAGAGGCTCGGCGTAGTTGAGCAGCTTGCGCAGCTTCATGCCGATCCAGGCTGGGTCCATGACGCGCATGTCGAGGGACAGCAGCTTGGTGAGGCCGTCGAGGGCGCGCGGGTAGTTGCCGGACAGCCACACCGAGTAGGGGCGGGTGACGCCGTCGGGGAGGGTGATTTCCTTGACGCCGAGCACGAAGTCTTCATTGGTGGCCGGATTGACAATGTCCACGGTCCAGGAGAGGGTGCCATCGGTGCCGGTCTTCGGCTCGTCGCGGGAGAACATGGCGTCCAGCACGGGGGTCGGGCCTTCGCCGTCGAGGGCCTTGATTTGCTCGCAGCGGTAGCGGATCACCTGGGCCATGGCGGCGACGGCGCCGGGGACGATCTTCTTTTCGCCCAGGGGCGGGAAGGCCATCTCGAAGGCTTCTTCGCCCACGGTCTTGGCCAGCACGTCGAGCTTGAGCTTGAGGAAGGCCTTGTCGTTGGCGCGCATGTCCATGGACAGGGTCTTGGCCACGGCGCCAATGCCGCGGGGCTGCTCGCCGCCATTGACCCAGACCTCGAAGGGCACGGCCTGGCCGAAATCGTTTTCGATCTGGCCGACGAAGAGGGCGTATTTGCCGTGGGGGGTGGCGATCATGTAGGTCCACGCCGTGTTGCCGTCGGTCAGGCGCGGACGGCCGGGCCAGCGCAGGGAGGCCAGCACTGGGGCGGGCAGGGCGCCGATGGAGAGGCGCTTGTTGGCGCTGTCGATGGTGACGTCCTGGGGCTGCTTCTGGGTGGTCTGGCCGCTGGGTTCGACCGAGAGCACGGAGCCGAGAACGCTGTTGGGACGGTAGGTGGCGAGACCCTTGAGGCCGGCCTTCCAGGCATCCAGGTAGAGGTCTTCAAATTCGGCGTAGGGGTAGTCGCCGGGCACGTTGACCGTCTTGGAAATCGCGGTGTCGATGCAGGGAGCGACGGCGGCGACCATGTCCTTGTGGGCCTGGGCGGAGATTTCGAGAGCGGTGACGAAGTAGTCCGGCAGCTTGGAAACATCGCCGCCCTGGTGCTTGTAGAGACGCCAGGCGTAATCCTCGACCGCGTATTCCTTGTGGGTGCCGTCGGCCATGCGCTTTTTGCGCGTGTAGGTCCAGGAGAAGGGCGGCTCGATGCCGTTGGAGGCGTTGTCGGCGAAGGCCAGGGAGATGGTGCCGGTGGGGGCGATGGAAAGCAGGTGGGAGTTGCGGATGCCGTGGCGGCGGATTTTTTCCTTCACTTCGGCGGGCAGGCGCGAGGCGAAGTTGCCGCCGGAGAGATACAGGTCGGCGTTGAACAGCGGGAAGGCACCGCGCTCTGCGGCGAGATCAACGGAGGCTAGGTAAGCACGGTCTCGCATGAACTCGGAAATGCGCGTCGCCATGGCACGGGCGTCGGGGGTGTCGTACTTCAGGCAGAGCATGATGAGGGCGTCACCGAGGCCGGTGAAGCCAAGGCCGACGCGGCGCTTGGAGGCGGCTTCCTGGGCCTGCTGTTCGAGGGGCCAGTGGGTAACGTCGAGGACGTTGTCGAGCATGCGCACCGAAGAGTCGATCACCTTGCCGAAGCCGGCGAAGTCGAACTCGGCTTTTTCGGAGAAGGCGTTGGTGATGAACTTGGTCAGGTTGATCGAACCCAGGCAGCAGCAGCCATAGGGCGGCAGGGGCTGTTCGGCGCAGGGGTTGGTGGCCTCGATGGTTTCGCAGTAGTTGAGGTTGTTGTCCCGGTTCATGCGGTCGAGGAACAGGATGCCCGGTTCGGCGTGGTCGTAGGTGGACCGCATGATCTGGTCCCACAGGTCGCGGGCGCGGGGCTTGTGATAGACCCAGAGGCCATCTTCGCGCTGGTAGGCGCCGGCGGCCTTGATGTCGGCGGCGGGCTCGGCGCGGTGGGTCAGTTCGACTTCACCGTCGGCTTCCACGGCGCGCATGAAGGTGTCGGTGACGCCGATGGAAATGTTGAAGTTGGTCAGGTCGCCCTTGTCTTTGGCGTGGATGAAGTCTTCGATGTCCGGGTGGTCGCAGCGCAGCACACCCATCTGGGCGCCGCGACGGGAGCCGGCGGACTCGACGGTCTCGCAGGAACGGTCGAAGACGCGCATGTAGGAGACGGGACCGGAGGCGCGGGACTGGGTGCCCTTGACGTGGGCGCCGACCGGACGGATGGAGGAGAAGTCATAGCCGACGCCGCCGCCGCGACGCATGGTTTCAGCGGCCTGTTGCAGGGCGGTGTAGATGCCGGGGCGGCCATCGACGATTTCGGAAATCGAGTCGCCCACCGGCTGGACGAAGCAGTTGATGAGGGTGGCGCACAGATCGGTGCCGGCGGCGGAGTTGATGCGGCCGGCGGGCACGAAGCCATTTTCCTGGGCTTCGAGGAATTTCGCTTCCCAATGGGCGCGCTTTTCGTCGCTTTCGTGGGAGGCCAGGGCGCGGGCAACGCGGGCTCTTACCTCGTGGACGTTCTGTTCGTTGCCTTTGGCATATTTCTCAATCAGGACTTCGCCTGAGATTTCTTGCGGAAGCAATAGGCCGAGCTGGCCAATGTGTTGATATTGAACGGTTTCCTCTTGGTTATTGATTTCAGATGTCATAGCCCCGCCCGAAATGGTTGTTAGGTTTTGTTAATTTTGAGCGCGAGAGAATACCCCCGGCTCCCGTTGATTGGAAGAAAAAAATTTTCACTTTCATATAAAACAATGACTTGGTGTTTTCGGTAGTGTCTTGGCAAGTCTCATGCCACTATATGTAGTAGGTTTTGAGGCGAAACCAAAGGCCGATATCGGGGTGGTTTTTCCCCGAAAATCAACCGATTGGAAACCACTTCTACGGTAGATGTATAGAATGCGGAAGCGATCCCGATCTGCTTCGGTTCGGCGCTCGCACTCTCAGGGGACATTCGATGGCAGACCTTCGCAGCCGGCAAACCATATTGGTGGCCGACGATCAGCCGGAAAATCTGGAGCTTCTGGCGTCCATCCTCAAGGAGGACTATCAGGTCAAGGTGGCGAGCGATGGCGACAAGGTGCTCAAGATCGCCTATTCCGATACGCCGCCCGACCTGATCCTGCTCGACATCATGATGCCCGGCCTTTCCGGCCACGAGGTCTGCCGCCGGCTCAAGGCGAATCCCGACCGCCGCCGCATTCCGGTGATCTTTGTCACTGCCATGACCTCAATCGACGACGAGCGCCTTGGCCTCGACATGGGGGCGGTGGATTACATCACCAAGCCGATCAGTCCGCCGATTGTAAGGGCGCGGGTCAAGACCCACCTGGCGCTTTACGATCAGTCGCGGGAACTGGAGCGTATGGTGGATCAGCGCACCCGGGAACTGCTGACCTCGCGACGCCAGATCATTCGCCGCCTCGGGCGGGCGGCGGAATTCAAGGACAACGAGACCGGCAATCACGTCATCCGCATGAGTTATGTCTCGCGTCTGATCGCCGCCGCTGCCGGTCTCGGCGAGGCCGCCCAGGACATCATCTTCAACACCGCGCCGATGCACGATATCGGCAAGATCGGCATCCCCGACAGCATCCTGCTCAAGCCGGGAAAACTCGATGCGGATGACTGGGTGCTGATGCGCCAGCATCCGGGCATGGGCGCCGACATCGTCGGTCAGCACGACGACGACCTGCTGCGCACTGCCGGCATCATTGCCCTGACCCATCACGAAAAATGGGATGGCAGCGGCTACCCGGCCGGGCTGGTGGGGGAGGATATTCCGCTGCCTGGACGCATCGTCGCCATTGCCGACGTGCTCGATGCCCTGCTCTCGGCGCGTCCCTACAAGCCGGCCTTCTCTCTTGAGGAGTCGATGGAATACATGAATGCCCAGGCCGGCCGGCACTTTGATCCGGCCCTGATTCCCGCCCTGCATTCGGTGTTGCCGCAGATCCTGAAGGTCAGGGCCACCTATGCCGACGAACTCGGCGCCCTGACCGACATGGACGTCTAGCTCCGCTCAGCGGGGCACGGCGGGCGGCCCCGCTGCATGCTCAGAGGTTGAGCAGGGTCGCCGTGTGGCGGGCGATCATCCATTCCTCGTTGGTGGGGATCACCAACACATCGACGGCACTGCGGGCGGAGCTGACGCGCACGGCGTGATCGGCGTTGGCGGTCTCGTCGAGTTCCACCCCCAGCCAGGCGGCCTGGAGACAGACGCGGCGGCGCACTTCGGCGGCGTGTTCGCCGATGCCGCCGGTAAACACCAGGGCATCGAGGCCGCCGATGGCGGCGGCAAGGGAACCCACTTCGCGGCTGATGCGGTAGCAGAACAGCTCGACGGCTTCCTTGGCTTCTTGTTTGTCGCTGGCGAGCAGGGCACGCATGTCGGAGGAAACGCCGGAAACGCCGAGCAGGCCCGATTCCTTGTACAGCAGCTTGGTCAGGGCCTTGACGTCCATGCCCTTGGTTTCCATCAGATACAGCATCACGCCGGGGTCGAGGCTGCCGGTGCGGGTGCCCATCATCAGCCCCTCGACGGCGGTGAAGCCCATGGTGGAGACCTGGCTCTGGCGATTTATCAGGCCGGCCATGGAGGCGCCGTTGCCCAGGTGGGCGACGATGACGCGGCCGTCGGCACGGGCCGAATGTTGCGGCAGGACGCGGGCGATGTATTCGTAGGAAAGGCCATGGAAGCCATAGCGCTTGACGCCCTCGCCGGTGATCCAGCGCGGCAGGGCGAACATCTGGGCGACGCCGGGCTGGGTGCGGTGGAAGGCGGTGTCGAAACAGGCCACCTGGGGCACCTCGGGCATCAGGGCGCAGAGAGCGTTGATGCCGTCGAGGTTATGGGGCTGGTGCAGGGGGGCGAGGGGGATCAGGCGTGTCAGGTGCTCGATGATGTTGCTGTCGAGCTTCATCGGGCGCGAATAGCGCTCGCCACCATGAACCACGCGGTGGCCGACGGCAACGATCTGACCGCCAATCGCGTGACGGTGCAGCCAGGTCATGAGGAATTCCAGGGCCTGGTGGTGCTGGGTTTCCGGATCGCCAGCGAGGGGAATGTCGCCATCGTCGATGCGGTTGCCTTCGCCGTCGGAGGCCTTGATATGGGCGTTGGTGCCGATGCCGTCGATCTGGCCCGACATCAGCGGCAGCGGCGGAATGCTGCTGTCGGTGCCATGCACCAGCTGGTAGAGGGAAAACTTGATCGACGAGGATCCGGCATTCAGAGTGAGGACGCTGCGGCTCATTTGTTTTTGCTCCGGCGGGCGTGGGCCATGACCACGGCAATGGCGGTGGATGAAGTGCGGGTTTCGGCCGAGTCGGCGCGGGAGGTGAGCACGATGGGCACCCGGGCGCCGAGGACGATGCCGGCGGAAACCGCATCGGCAAGATACTCCAACTGCTTGGCCAGCATGTTGCCGGATTCGATGTCCGGCACCAGCAGAATGTCGGCCTGGCCGGCCACGGCAGACTTGATGCCCTTGGTGCGGGCGGCGACGACGGAAATGGCGTTGTCGAAGGCCAGCGGGCCGTCGAGGACGCCGCCCTTGATCTGGCCCCGGTCAGCCATCTTGCACAAGGCCGAGGCATCGAGGGTGGCCTGCATCTTCGGATTCACGGTTTCCACGGCGGCGAGAATCGCCACCTTGGGGTCGACGATTTTCAGCATCAGGGCCAGGTCGATGGCGTTCTGCACGATGTCGATCTTGGTCACCAGGTCCGGCGCCACGTTGATGGCGGCGTCGGTAATCATCAGGGGGCGCGGATAGGTCGGCACGTCCATCATGAACACATGGCTGATGCGGCGCGCGGTGCGCAGGCCGGTGGCCTTGTCCACCACTTCGCTCATCAGTTCGTCGGTGTGCAGCGAGCCCTTCATCAGGGCTTCGACCGTGCCTTCCCGCGCCAGGGCGACGGCAGATTCGGCGGCGGCATGGCTGTGGGGCACGTTGAGGAACTTGCACTCGGCGAGGTCGAAACCGAATTCTTCAGCCAGGGCGCGAATCTTGTCTTCCGGGCCGACCAGGGTCGGGATGATGAGACCCCGGTCGCGGGCGAGGAGGGCGCCCTTGAGGGATTCCTTGTCGCAGGGATGGGCCACCGCCATGGGAATCGGTGACAGGCCCTGAGTGATTTCCAGCAGGTGTTCGTAGCGGGACTTGCGGGTTTCCGAGAGGCGGATTTCCGGCATGTCCACCTTGACGCGACGAACCTTCTCCAGCGGCGCCACGACTTCCGCCGTGCCGCCGATGATCTTTTCGCCATCCTGGTTGGCGCACAGACAGTCGAAGATGATGTGGTGGTTATGGTCAAACTTGCGCTGGCAGGTGATGGTGACGGTGACGGTATCGCCCACCCGCACCGGGTGACCGAAATGCAGGGTCTGGTCGATATACACCGTGCCAGGGCCGGGGAACTGGGTGCCGAGGACGTTGGATATCAGCATGCCGCCCCACATGCCGTGGGCCACCACCTCGCGGAAGGCGGAGGAGTTGGCGTATTCCGGGTCCACGTGGGTGGGATTGAGGTCGCCGGACATGATGGCGAACATCTGGATGTCTTCGGGCCGCAGGGTGCGCACCAGTGTGGCCTGGTCGCCAACCTGGATTTCGTTGTAGGTTCGATTCTCGATGTAATCGAGGGGTTCGCTGGTCATTGCAAGCTCCCGGGGGGCTGGATGGATTGGTCTTGTGTAAACCGGATTTTGCGCTGGCAAATGTTGCAGCGCAATAAAAACATCCGCAAAAAATCCGATTAAGCGCCCAAAACTTGCGTTGGCCTGATCCAGGTCAGAAGAGTTCGACTTTTTTCCCTGCGCCGGCCGGGGAGGCGGGGCGGATGAGGGTGCTTTCGTAGGCCTGTTCGGCCTGTACCACGGCAGAGACGCCGGGCTGGGTGATGGGCATGCGGCGGCAATAGGCATCGCCGGTGTTGGGGACGCAGATCACCTTGCGCGACCAGGGGCCGAGGAAATCCGAGGCCATCAGGGGAATGCCCTCGCGCTCCAGCCATTCCTTGGCGAATTCGGCGTTGCGTTCGCCAATCGCCATACGGATCGAGGTGACGATGGTGCCGCCGCCGAACGCCTTGGCCACCAGGCGCGACTTTTGGGCGCCCTTGTTGATGAGGGCGTTCACCAGCACTTCCATGGCGTAGTCGCCGGCGAGAATGACGTCGGTGTCGTCCGCGTGGCCTTTGCCGCGACTGGGTAGCAGGAAATGGTTCATGCCGCCGATCTTCAGCTTCGGGTCGTAGAGGCACACCGCGACGCAGGAGCCGAGCAGCGTGGCGATGGGGCGCTCGGACTCCACCGCCCAGCCTCCTGGATTGATGTTGAAGGAGAGGCGTTCGATGTCCTTGCCGGAGAGGGTGGCGTAATTGACGGCGGGCACGGTTTGGGTGGGGCTGAATCTAGTGTTGTTTGCCCGTCATTCTAGCCCCGCGACGGGGAGGCCGGCGGCGATGTCTCCAAACTGTAACTGGCGCTGGCATCCTGGCCCAGGGCTTCCGTCAGCACCGGCATGGTTTGGCGCAGGGTGTCGGCGAGAGTCCAGGGCGGATTGATGATGAACATGCCGCTGCCGTGCATGCCGAAACCGTCTTCCTGCGGTGCGTGGACGGTGAGGCCGACGTTGATCCAGTCCTTGGCCAGCTTCTTGAGTTTTTCCGGCAACTGGCGCGCATCGCCGCGCTGGATGAAGGGATACCAGAGGGCGTAGGTGCCGGTGGGGAAGCGGGCGATGCCTTCCTTGAGGGCCATGATGGTGCGCAGGTAGTCGCGCTTGTCCTCATAGGCCGGGTCCATCAGCACCAGGGCGCGGCGCGGCGGCGGCGGCAGCACCGACTTGATCTCGGCAAAGCCGTCGGCCTGGCGGATCGCCACGCGCTTGCCGGTGTCGGCGAAACACTCATTCAGCAGGCGCTGGTCGGTGCCGTGGAGCTCGAACAGGCGCAGGCGGTCGGCGTCGCGCATCAGGTCGAGGGCAATCAGGGGAGAACCGGGGTAGAAGCGCAACGGGCCGGAGGGATTGTGGGCCTTGATCTGTTCCAGGTAGTCGGCCAGGGCCGGCGGCAGATCCTTGCGTTCCCAGAGGCGGGCGATGCCTTGCGCGAACTCGGCGTTCTTCTTTGCGTAGTCGGAATCCAGCTTGTAACGGCCGGCGCCGGCATGGGTGTCGATGAACCAGTAGGGCTTGTCCTTCTGGTTCAGGTAGCGCAGCAGTTGCACCAGGATGAAGTGCTTGAGCACATCGGCGTGGTTGCCGGCGTGGAAGGCGTGGCGGTAGCTCAGCATAGGGAGGGCGGCGGGGTGGCTGCAAGGTGGCGGTAGAATCGCGAACCATGAATGATAACGACTCTGCCCTGCCGCCGGGCCGTCCCAAAGCGGGGGGCGGCAAATTAACCCGTGTCGTGCGCCGTGTTGCGGCGTCCGCGCCGGCTGCTGCGACTGCCGCTGCGGCGCCGCGTCAGGCTGCCGGCCCGGCCTCTTCCCCGGCCGGTGAAGTCAGCGGCGTCCGGGTTTCCAAGCTGATGGCCGAACGCGGCCTGTGTTCTCGGCGCGAGGCCGATGCCTTCATCGAGCGCGGCCTGGTGTTCGTGAATGGCGAGCGGGTGACCGAACTTGGCACCCGCGCCGCCCCCGACGCCAAGATCAGCCTCGCCGGCGCCGCATCGGCCCAGCAGGAGCGCCAGGCGACGATACTGCTGCACAAGCCGATCGGCTACGTTTCCGGCCAGGCCGAAGACGGCCACCAGCCGGCCTCGACCCTGATTATTCCCGGCAACCACTGGGCCAAGGATGCGCGGCGCTTTGAACCTGTCCATCTCAAGGGTCTGGCGCCCGCCGGACGCCTCGACATCGACTCCACCGGCCTGCTGGTGCTGACCCAGGATGGCCGTGTGGCGCGGCTGCTGATCGGTGACGACTCGACGGTGGAGAAGGAATATCTGGTGCGTGTCGAAGGCCCCCTCAACGAAAAGAACCTGGCCCTGCTCAATCACGGCCTCGCCCTCGATGGCAAACAGCTGCGCCCGGCCCAGGTGGCCTGGGCCAATTCAGAGCAACTGCGCTTCGTGCTCAAGGAAGGCCGCAAGCGCCAGATCCGCCGCATGTGCGAACTGGTGGGCCTCAAGGTCACCGGCCTGAAGCGGGTGCGCATCGGCCAGGTGCGCCTGGGCGACCTGCCCATGGGCCAATGGCGCTACCTGCGCCCCGACGAAGCCTTTTAACCCTGATTGTCGCTGCGCCACGTTTAATGACTGAAGAACGCAGCGACGAGGCTTTGATGCTGGCCTACCAGACCGGTGACGGCGCGGCCTTCGAGGTCTTGTACGGGCGTTGGCGCGGCCGCCTCTACCGTTATCTGCTGCATCAGTGCGGCCAGGCGGCGTGGGCGGAGGAGTTGTATCAGGATGTCTGGCTGAAGGTGATCGGCGCCCGTGAGCACTACGAAGTGGCGGCGAAGTTTTCCACCTGGCTGTTCCGCATTGCCCGCAATCGCCTCATCGACCACTGGCGCTCCGCAGGCAAGGCAACGGAAGAGTCGTTGGACGGGTTCGAGGGCGAGGACGATGAACTGCCCCTCGATGCGCGGGTCGAACTGGCGGCCAGCGGTGAGGAAACGCCATCGCGGCTGCTGGAGCGCAAGGGCCTGGCCGAGAAGCTGGTAGCGGCGGTGAATGCCCTGCCGGCGGTGCAGCGCGAAGCCTTTCTGCTGGCCGAGGAGGGCGGTATGACCCTGGAAGAAATCGCGGCCACTACCGGCACCGGTCGCGAGACGGTAAAGAGCCGCCTGCGCTACGCTCTGGCGAAGCTGCGGGCCGACTTGAAGGAATGGCGATGAGCGAAAACGATTTGTCCCGCGAGCTGCCGCGTGATGCTGAGCTTTCCGCCCTCTACCGGGCGGCAGCGGAGGCTTTGCCGCCGCCCGCCCTGGATCGCAGCATTCTCGCTGCCGCCCAGGCGGCAGTGAAGCCCGTGACGCCCGCAGTCGGTCGGTCGCGCCCCTGGTGGTTGCGCTTTGCTGCGCCGATGGGCGTGTTCGCCACCCTGGTGCTGACGGTGACGGTGGTGATGCTGGTGGAGCATGAACAGGAAGACCTGCTGCCCCGTGGTGATGACGCGCCCGCGGCCGCCTCGGCGCCGCTGCAAAGCGTCGAGCCGGAGCAGAAGAAGGAGAAGGCGGCCGCCGAAGCGATGCCCCAGCGTCTACAGGCGCCAGCGACGAAGTCCGCTGCGGCGCCTGAAGCGGCCGCACCGGCCGTCGCCGGCAGCGTGGCCCCACCGCCGGTGGAACGGCGCTCCGCTGCGGGAGCCGCCGCCGATGCCGCCACGTCCCGCGACGAGGCCAAGGAATTCGCGCCTGCGCCGGCCGCCCCCGCGCCCTCGGCGCAACCCGCCGCGTCACCCGGCGAGTTGTCATCGCGTCCAGCGGCAGCCCCGCCGGCGCCGCTGCTGGAGCGCGCCGCGCCGATGAGCAAGAGTATGGAGCGCGCCGCCCGAGGTTCCGTTAATTTATCCGCTGATCAGGTGCAACGCAGCCCGGAAGCCTGGCTGGCGGAAATCCGCCGCCTGCGCACCGAGGGCCGCGAGGCCGAAGCCCGCGAGCAACTGGAGCGCTTCCGCCAGGCCTACCCGGATTTCGTCCTGCCCGCTGATTTGCGTTAGCCGCTAACCCCGTTTCGTTTTCTCCTCCGTTCAAGGGAGTGTCATCCCTGACTTTACGAGGAGAAAATCATGAAAAAGCTGCTTTCCCTGCTCGCCGCCAGCCTGCTGCTGGGCTGCGTTTCCGTCGCCGACGCGGGCCATACGGTGGACGTTTCCGTTATCAATCGCAGCACCGGCGAACACCTGCAAACCTGGCGTCACGAGGGCAAGTTGTATGTGGCCGGTCGCCCCGGTGACCGCTATGCCGTGGAACTCAACAACCTCAGTGGCGGCCGTGTCCTCACGGTGCTGGCGGTGGATGGCGTCAATGTCATCAGCGGTCAGACCGCCGCCGCCAGCCAGTCCGGCTATGTGCTTGATCCCGGCCAGCGCAGCGAAATTGCCGGCTGGCGCAAGAGCATGGACGAGGTGGCGGCCTTCTACTTCACGGCGCTGCCCGATTCCTACGCTGCCCGCACCGGCCGGCCCGACAATGTTGGTGTGATCGGCGTGGCGGTGTATCGCGAATATGTTGAACCCCGCGTCGCCTACGAGGCCCAGGCCATGTCCAAGGTAGCCCCGGCGGCACCCATGGCGTCGCCCCAAAGTTCCGGCGCTGCCCGCGACGAAGCCGCCCGTGCCCAGCCCAAGGAAGAACGTCTCGGCACCGGCCACGGCGAGCGCATTGCCGCGCCGACCCAGAACACCGAGTTCCGCCGCGCCTCCAGTCGCCCGAGCGAGGTTATCGCCATCTACTACGATTCCCACGCCAATCTGGTGGCGCGGGGCGTCATTCCCGCGCCCCACCGTCAGCCGCAGCCCTTCCCCGGCGGCTTTGTGCCTGACCCCCGGAGTTAGAATGCCAGTTGGGAGGAAATATCCGATGATGAAACGACGCGAAATCACCAGCAGCGGTTCCGAAGAGCGGCTTGAAAGTCTGATCCGCGAACGCCTCAAGCCGGGCGCCGACAAGAAGCATATCGACGAG
>Ga0316603_10000353_pt1 | contig 23565 bp, 18 predicted proteins | sample OWC_soil_day10_n_FD_207649 | JGI IMG/M metagenome (GOLD analysis project Ga0316603, IMG submission 207649) | Wetland soil microbial communities from Old Woman Creek delta, Ohio, United States - OWC_soil_day10_noCT | ecosystem: Environmental > Terrestrial > Soil > Wetlands | place: USA: Ohio... | reverse complement strand
AATTTATCAACAATGCAAAAAATGATTTGTTCATGCTAAGTATGTCCATGCCAGTTGAAGGCTTATTAGCCAATGTTGATGATAATAATGTTTACTACTTAAAATTAAGACTAAAATCCTTGTTTATGTCAAAACAATAAGCTATTTTTAGGTGTTTCATTAATTGAAAGACCTGAAGTTAGGTCGCAACAAATTGTTCCTGATTTATTAACCTCTAAATAAATACTACTATGGGAAAATATAGATTTTGGGAATGCTACGACGAAACTATTGATCAAAATGTCTTTGTAAAACTTAACCCCAAAGATATATTCGTTGAGAAGTTAACCGATGAATCAGAAGATGAGGTTGAATTCTTTATAGATAAAGACTGCAACAAGCATTATCTGGGTAAAATATGGGAAGAATTGCAATTCGAAACCGATGAAAAGGGTGAATTATATTATAAAAAGAAAGGCTCTACGGAATTGCAGGTTACAGATATAGACAGCCAGGAAGCTTTAAGGCGGAATATTGTGGTAGAAGATCCATTCCATTTATAAATATCGGACTTTTGTATTCCCGTTTGACTTTTCAGAAAAATCAGGCGGGAATACTTCTTGTATAGATAAACCTTTTTAAAATTTCCCTCTAAGAATAGTATTCCTGTACTCAATAGGAGTAACACCTGTATGTTTCTTAAAGAACTTACTGAATGAAGATTGCTCTCCAAAATGAAGTTCTTCAGATATTTGCTGAATATTAATATCTGGCTTACGGAGTAATATCTTTGCTTCTGAAATTAAAGTTTCGCTTATCCATTTCATCGCCGATTTGCCGCTGAAGGTATTTAAAACTCTTGAAAGATGTCCGGGAGTAATGCATAATTCTTTTGCATAAAACGAAACTTCGTGTTGATCTTTATAATATTGCATCATTAGCATTATAAAATTATGAACGATGCTATCCTGTGAATTCTCTTTGTATGTATCCTTATCGTTTTTGTATATTGTTTTATAAGTGATATCTGCAATTTCCAGAATAAAATTGCTTACTTCATTCTTTATTAGTTCTTTTTGAAGAATATGTTCCGTTGCTTTTACTCCTCTTTTTATCCGTTCTATAATATCAACAAAAAGCTGCATTTTATCATTTTCCAGCATCAATAAAGGGCTTGTACGTATTGATGTTGTTAATTTGTTTATAATCTGCATCTCCTCAACAATCGGCAATATAAATTCCTCAGAGATAATAAGAGCATATCCTTCAAAGTTCTTACCAATTCGAATATCGTCTAATATATGAAGTGCACTTAGTGATAATATCATCCCTTTTGTAAGATGGTAATTCTTATAATCAACAGTAAACGATATCTCGCCATATAGACAGACAATGAAACATACGGCGTTTATTCTTATTGAAGGAATATTATCCAAAGGTTGTTTTTCTTCTGTGCTTTTGATATGATAAACAATTACATCATCTCCGAAAGCCTCGGCCGACGTATCCTTTGCATCTAGTATATTTTCGAAACTTACATTTAGTGTATTCATATAGAAAATATTATATAGCACAAATGTATGACTTTTAAATAAACTTATGCATGAAATGAACAAACATTTGTGGAAAATGGACTATCTGGAAATGCCTAAACTATTAATATGCATGTTTTGGACAAATAATAGCCTAAAGAGGCTAATGAAACTATTCTATATCTACATCACTTTTGCATCCAAATTAAAGAAATACATATAATAAAAACATTTATGAGGATGAAAGTGAAATTTCTTACAGCAATACTTATGTTGCTTACCATTGCAAACCTTTCTGCCCAGGAAAATCTTGTTACTGCTCTTTCACTTAAAGAGTGTGTACGGATTGCAGCGGAAAAAAATATTAATGTTTCTCAGGCAATTCAGGACAGAGAAAAGAGTCGTCAGAAAATAGAAGAAGCTCGTTCTTCTTTACTTCCACAAATTGAAATAGGTGGCACGTTTCAGGATAACACAAAACTTGCCGTGACTGTTATACCGGGCGATTTTATTGGTCAGCCAGGTACTACAATTCCTTTCACAATGGGAGTACAATATACGGCGGCTGCAGATATTTCTGCAAATCAGATATTATATAATCAAACTGCACTGACTGCACTCAAACTGTCTAAAAAGGCTGAGTATGTTTCAAAACTAGGAATACAAAAGGCGAAAGAAGAAATTGTTAAAGAAGTTGGTAAACTTTATTTTCTGATACAAACTACTTCTAAACAAAAAAAGCTCGTAGAAGATAATATTGCACGTACGCAGCGTATGGCTGAAATTGTTAAAAGACAGCTCGACAATGGAGTTGCAAAGAAAGTGGATTATAATCGTATAATGGTTTCTGTAAAGAATCTGCAAACACATCTTGATAATACAAAATCATTATATGAACAGCAACTTAATATGTTGAAGTATACATTGGAAATGCCACTCAATAAAGATGTTGTACTGACTGATAGTGCCGATGTGGTTTTGATCGCAGCATTACCAACCGAAAATATTGACTTTTCAGATCATATTGACGTGCAAATGCTCGAGGCACAAAAGGATGTTGCTTTACTTAATCAAAAGCTTGCCAATGCAGGCTATATTCCCAGTGTGGCATTATTCGGACAATTTGGTTATCAGGGAATGAGGGATCAATTTAAAGATTATTTTAATAGCAGCACTGCAAATAAGTGGTACAATTCATCATACATCGGATTAAAGCTAACTATTCCAGTTTTTGATGGATTCCAGAAGCGTTCAAAATATCGTCAGGCAAAAGCTGATTATATAAAGTCTACTTTAAATTTGGACAATACCAAAAAGCATTTTTCTGCAGATTATAAAAATGCAATGAATAATTACTATAACAATAAAATCACCGTTGAGCGTCAGCAGAATAATATTGACCTTGCGCAACAAGTATACAATGAAACATCTCTTAAATACAAGGAAGGCATGGCTACTATGAGCGATTTGCTGCAGGATGAAGTATCACTTAACAATGCTCAGTCAGGATATCTGGATGCACTTTATAAGTTCAAGGAAGCAGAACTTGAAATTATGTCTTTGAACGGGGAAATTAGAAATTGGATTAGTAAATAATAGAAATCTAGAAAATAAGAAATAATCATGAAAAAGAAAGTCATAACATCAATCGTACTCATCGCTCTTGTTGGGTTTATTGTTCTGAAATTAACCTTAAATAAGCATGCAATAGACAGTAAAAAAGAAGTAAAGATAGAAACTAAAAGTATTTCTGTAAGTGTTGCAAGTGTTCAGAAAGAGATACCAGAATCAAATATTAATCTCACAGGAACCGTTGAAGCTATTCAGGAAGTAATGGTTGCATCAAAAGCTAGTGGTGAGATTACTAATATATATTTTAAATTAGGCGATTATGTTTCCAAAGGTAAAGTTCTAGCCCGTGTGGATAATACATACAACTTGCTTGCTGTAGAAAATGCACAAATCAATTATAATAAGTATAAGGAGGATTTACAACGATATAAAACTCTAAGAACGGGTGATGCTGTTTCTGAAACTCAGCTAAGAGATATAAAGGTTGGTTTTGAAAATGCAAAAGTTCAATTAAAACAAGCACAGAAACAACTGGAAGATACATATATCAGAGCGCCTTTCAGCGGATATATCACATCACGTGAAATTGATTTGGGAAAATATGTAAATGCTGCAACTCCAATAGCCGGAATAGCTGATATATCTAATTTAAAAGTTGTTTTATCTGTACCCGAATTTAGTGTTTATAACCTGAAAAATGGTCAGCCGGTATCTTTAAATACGCAGATTTATCCGGGAGTGATGTTCAAAGGAAAAGTAGCTCATATTAGTCCTAAAGGTGATAATACACATTCTTATATAGTTGAAGTCTCGCTTTCAAATAGCAAACAGCACCCGCTTAAGGCCGGAACTTATGTAAATGCATCAATTGAAATGGGAGAAAGACAACCAGCCTTGTTTATTCCACGAAATGCAATTATAAGTAGTGTAAAAGATCCATCTGTATATCTTGTACAAAATGGCATAGCAAAAATGGTTAAAATCAATATAGGTAAAGATTACGAAGCCAATATAGAAGTATTGCAGGGGTTGAAAGAGGGAGATAAAGTTGTGGTAAACGGACAAATTAACCTGATGGACGGAGCGCATGTTTCGATCATTAAGAATTAGTGTGAGTTTTTAATCTATTCTTAATTTTAAAAAATGAAATTATGTCTTCAATAGTAGAAACATCTCTAAAGAAACCGCTGTTAATTGTTGTGATTTTCACGGTACTGGCCCTTGGTGGACTGATTAGTTACAATATGCTTAATCTGAATTTGTTGCCAAAGTTTCAGTTACCGATACTCACCATTCAAACTGTTTATCCAGGAGCTGGTGCTTCGGAAGTAGAAACTTCTGTTACTAAGAAAATGGAAGATGCCCTTTCCACATTGGAAAATCTGAAAAAGATAAGTTCAACATCTATGGAAGGAGTATCTATTATAGCCATTGAGTTGAATGATGGTGCCGATCCTAATCAGGCTGTTCAGGATGCACAGCGAAAAATTAATGTGATTAAATCTGATTTACCAACGGGAATATTAGATCCTTCCATTGATAAGCTTTCTCTTGATGAAGCACCTATTATGAATATTGCAGCCTCGGCATCATTGCCTTCAACTAAATTTTATAAATTGGTAGAAGACCGTATACAACCCCGATTAGCAAAGCTTCACGGAGTTGGTTCAGTGAAAATAACAGGAGGAAATGAACGCGAGATTAAAGTAAATATGGACGCCAATAAGCTAAGAGCTTACAACATTTCTCCGTTACAAGTTTTGCAAGCCATTCAAATGGCGAACATGGAAATACCTGCCGGAAATGTGGAGAATACCAACTTAACCTATTCTGTTCGTCTGGCTGCTAAATATTCAAACCTTAATGAACTTCGAAATACGGTAATAAAGACAACAGCTACCGGTGATAAAGTGAAAATAATGGATGTGGCAGAAGTTGAAGATGGTATTGCTACACAAAAACTGATTAACAGAATTAATGGTCGTGATGCCATTGGTATAGCCATAAAAAAGCAATCCGATGCAAATGCAGTAAAGGTTGCTGATTTGGTTAAAGCTGAATTGACATCTATTGAAAAGGAATATAAAAGCAGTCAGGTGAAATTTGAGATTGCGTCTGATGATTCTGTTTATACAAGAGCTTCTGCCAGCGCTGTAGTCTTCGACTTATTTCTGGCAATCGTAATTGTTGCAATTGTTTGCTTCATATTCCTGCATAATCTGCGTAGTGCATTAATTGTTATGATCGCAGTTCCGCTTTCAATTATCCCATCATTTATAGTGATGTATATTATGGGATTTTCTTTGAATCTGATGTCATTAATGGCTTTGTCGCTGGTAGTCGGTATTCTGGTGGACGACTCTATTGTTGTAATTGAGAATATGTTCCGTTATATGGAAGCCGGAAAATCCAAATGGCAAGCAGCACTTGAAGGCTGTAAACAGATTATGTTTACCTGTATGGCTATTACTATTGTTATTGTGGTTGTTTTCTTGCCGTTGGCTATTAGCGGAGGACTAATCGGAAATATATTAAGAGAATTTGCATTCCCAATTATTATAGCAACTCTTTCTAGTTTATTGGTTTCGTTTACAGTAACACCATTGCTGATGTCTCGCTTCGGAAAGTTATCGGACGATACAAAACCTACTTTGTCAGGTCGCTTTTCTCGTTTGGCTGAGCATACTTTTGAATCAATAATTAAGATATACTCCCAGGTATTGGTTAAAGGATTAAAGCATAAAGTGACAGTGTTTATTGTTACATTTGTTTTATTGATAGCTTCTTTTTCATTAATTCCTGCCGGATTTATAGGTTTCTCATTTGTGCCTAATACCGACCAGGGAGAATTAACTGTATCCTTGGATATGGGTCCTCAGGTAACTGTTTTCCAAAATAATCAGGCTACCATGCAGGTTGAAAGGATAATAAGCCGATTGCCCGAAGTAGAGCGTATATATACCAACGTTGGGTTATCTGGCAGTAACACAAAAAATAATGTTACTACCATTGATGTGAAACTTATAGATAAAAAGAAAAGATCTGCAAATATTGATGATTTTGCTCAGAAATTGAAAAGTGAAATAATGCAGGTTCCCGGAGTTCGTGCACGTGTAAGTGTTAAAGGTGTTTCCGGAGATACAACGGAACCAATTCAATTTATTGTGCAAGGTACCGATTTTGAGAAAGTTCAGCAAACCGCAGCATTAATATTGAATGCAGTTCGTCATACTCCCGGAACAAACGATGCAAAATTATCTATTGATGATCCTCGTCAGGAAGTTAAAGTAAAACTAGATCGTGATAAAATGGCTACTTTGGGATTATCATCATCTGATGTAGGCTCAACTCTTCGGGTAGCATTGAATGGAAATGATGATTTGAAATATTCAGAAGGAGACTTTGAATATAAAATTCGTGTTGGCATTGATAAATTTGATAAAACAAAAGCGGATGATGTATCTAGGCTGACATTTATGAATAAAGATGGAAAGCTTATTGAACTTAATCAATTTGCTGATATATCGTTTGGCTTAGGCCCATCTGCTTTGGAACGTACGGACAGAATCTCTTCAATTATCGTGAAATCGAATGTTACAGGTTGTTCATCAGGAACTGTCGGTGCAGAAATATCTGCAAAAATACAAGGGAAAATACCTGAAGGCATAACTGTAAAAGAAGGAGGTATGCTTGAACAGCAATCTAATGCTTTTGGAAGTCTGGGATTTGCATTCATTGCAGCACTTGTATTAATTTATCTAATTATGGTTGTGCTTTATGATTCATTGCTTGATCCTATAATTGTGATGTTCTCTATTCCACTGTTACTAATCGGAGCTTTCCTTGCTTTGGCCTTGACAATGAACGATCTAAACATCTTCAGTATCATCGGATTGATTGTATTAATTGGTTTGGTAGCTAAAAATGCTATTCTATTGGTTGATTTTACCAATCATATGCGCCGGGATAAAGGCATGGATACTTTTAATGCACTGATAGAAGCAGGAAAGGAACGTTTACGCCCAATCTTGATGACAACTTTTGCCATGATATTTGGTATGCTACCTATTGCTTTGGCATCAGGTAATGGTGCAGAATTTAAAAATGGTATGGCATGGGTTATTATTGGTGGATTGTCCAGTTCAATGATATTAACCTTAGTAGTTGTGCCGGTTGTGTATTACATCTTTGATAAGTTAACGGCTCGTTTTCGCCATTACAGAAAAAATCGTGCCATTGAACATATCAAGGAAACTTTGATGGAAGAAGATCTGTCTGTAAATTAGTTAGATAAATATTATATGTAAATTCAAATACTGAAAATGCATTATATTATGAATAATAACATGATCAATAAACCAAATAACGAGCTGTCAGTTATTGAAGAATTATCTTCTCATTTTCCGGTTATTGGGATATATTTAAATGAATTTGCTCTTTACAATTTTGATGAAAACGTGTCCTTTGATAGTTATTATCAGATTACTGATACTTTTGTTATTCTAATAGTAAATAAGGGCACTTTAAACATAAAATCAGGTGATAGTAATTATTCATTGTCGGGAGGAACAATAGCATGTGTTCCTCCTGGTGAAGCATTAAGTCTCAATTTGAACAAGTCTCAGACTAATGGATACATTATGGCTTTTTCTTCCGCTTTCTCAAAGTTACTTCAAATCCCTATTGGACTGACTAAAGATAAATTATTGTTTAAAGATAGTGACTCGGATTCAACAGAAACTACTTTAAGAAGAATAATTATGCTTATAAAAGATGAATTATCAGATAATGATAATGAAGATCTCTTTAGAAAGGAAAAACTCCTAAATTTAGTTTCTGTTTTTTATATTGAAATATTAAATGCTTATGCAAAAATGAGTCCTATTGCACGGAAACTTTATAAGCCGGATGGTATAAGCAGAAAGAATAAAATATGCAAAGACTTTTTGATATTACTGAATCAACATTCAAGGGAAGAGAGACAATTGAAATTTTATGCAAATAAATTATGTATATCTCCCAAGCACCTTTCTTTATTGATAAAAGAAACTACAGGATTATCCGCAAACAGATGGATAACAGATGCAGTTATTCATGAAGCGAAACGTCTTCTTCTTGATTCAGAAAATAGCGTGAAAGAAATTTCTTATTTATTGAATTTCCCAAGTCAAAGTTTTTTTGGGAAATATTTTAAAAGAGAAGTCGGCCTTTCTCCAAGTAACTATCAAAACGAAGTACTTTGCTAGTTCTACTTTAGCATTTTTTTGAGGAGTATAAATAATAAGCCTGCCTAAAACTTTTCTTAGGCAGGCTTTATTTCATTTCTTAAGTCTGTTTTAATAGTACTTCCCAAAATCTTTCAGGCAGACAGATGTTCTCAGCAGATACAGCATCACGAAACAGTGGAGCTATATCAATGGGAGTGTAGCCAGCTATGCCGCATCCTATCTCGGTAACTAAAAAACGCATATCGGGATTTGCTTTGGCAAAGCGGATAAATTCATCAACAAACGGAACAATGGATGCAATAGATCCCGACATTGTAGGAATTGCATAAGTCTGTCCCTGCATACCTACTCCTTGTCCCATTATTGCTCCCCAACGGCATGCCGTTCTGGCCGCTCCGCCATAGTGCATACCTTCCAGGTTAGAACCAAAAACAAAAATCTCATCCTCCATGAGTTGTGTAATGCAAGGATTAGTTATTCTACCTCTTGGAATCTGATTCATAATAATGTTGGTTTATTGATTAATTAATATATAAATGTAACTAGTACATTTGCATATTGTTCATCAGGAATGAATTAAATATCTCAAATTTAACTCATTCCTGGTTAATGCTGCTACTTTATTGTTTTAAGTTTATACAAACCGCAGGCATGACTATTAAATGACCGGGAGAATTCTTTAGAGAAAGTGCCTACTTTCTTACCGCTCCACATATCAGTTACTGTACATTTACCTTTAATACCTAAGTCTGCCAGGTTCACACTAACTTTCTGGGCTACTTTGTCATCTGATAAGTTAAACAGAGCCAGATATGTTTCACCTGTTTTTGAATCTTTAGAAGTGATAGCTACTTTCTTGTCTTTTTGATAAAGCTGACGAACGTTTTTACTTTCGCGATGCATTTTCAATACAGCTTTATTGGTTAGCAGAGATAAGGTAAATGCATCATTGCTAGGAAGATCGCCACCAAAGATCAGCGGAGAACGGAAAATGGTAAACAAAGTCATCAATGTATATTGTTCGTCTTTGGTTAAACGAGTCATTCTATCGTTACCTCGTTCGCCACGAACAGAAATACGTCCCAGAGGAATCATGTCGCAATCAGGCCATGTTCCCGGAGCAATATATGGATACCATTTCTGGCAAATATCAAAAAGATGAGTCACATGTCCCCAAGTATCCCATACATCATCTACCATACGCCACATATTTGCATGAGTACGAACGTGATCGGCATTCTCTATTGGAGTCTCTCCCGGAGAAGTACTTAGCACAATTTTACGTCCGCAATGATCAATAGCATTACGGATAAGATTAATCTCTCCCAGATGGTATGGACGAGACAAGTCATCAATCTTAATAAAGTCTACTCCCCAGGAAGCATAAAGTTCGAAAATAGAATTATAATATTCCTGAGCACCCGTTTTGTCGGCTACAATAGTATAGTTATCGTGCAACCATTGGCATTGTAGTTCTGTAGAATAAATCTGATCGGCAGTAATACCGTTAGTCCCTTTTATAGGTAGCTTTTTCTCAACAGCCACTTTAGGAATACCACGCATAATGTGAATACCAAATTTCAATCCTTTGGAATGAACATAATCAGCAAGTGCTTTGAAACCTTTGCCATCTTTTGCAGAAGGGAAACGGTTCAGAGCCGGCATATATCGGCCATATTGGTCTATTACATAAATAGGATCCTTTTCATTATAACCGCCTGCCTTATCATTTTCTATAAACCAACGGATATCAACAACAATGTATTCCCAGCCATAAGCCTTAAGATTAGTTGCCATATAATCTGCATTGGCTTTAACCTCACTTTCAGTCACAGTAGGTCCGTAACAGTCCCAACTGTTCCAACCCATAGGTGGAGTTTGTGCCCATTGTTTAAATTCTCCTTTTTTTAATGAATTTGTTTGTGCTGATAATTGAGGTGAAGATACACTCAGCAATGCTGCTGCAGTAAAAAGTAGTAATTTGTTTCTCATAAGTTTAAAAGTTAGTTCTATTTTTCTGTCCAAAGATACAACTAAAATTTATGTTGAAAAGAAAATAAAAAGCCATAAATGGTCGAATTTTGATCATTTATGGCTCTATTATATTGCTTTCCAATTTTATGAACTTCATTCATAACAGGCTTATTTTTTATATTTTCCACCTGTGATGCTTCGGTGCCACAATAAAGTACCTTTTTCAAGACCTCCTATATACCCCGTATTTCAACTACTTAGCATTTTCAAGCACAGTTGTAATCATCTCTTTGGTATAGAGACTTTCTGCTCCCCACATACTGGCAACAACAGATAGTTTTTCTACCAATACAGGAATGTCTTCTTCAGGAATATTACCTTCTTTAAGTGTTACAGGAGTACCTATTTTTGAATACCATTGTTTTAATGCCTCAATACCTGCATCTGCTCCTTCAACATTGAAAATGTTTTTAGCAAACTGTTCAAAGCGTTCAGGAAGATTGTTCTTTTGCCATTTCATCCATGCAGGAACAATAATAGACAAACCAGCACCGTGAGCAATATTGTATTCAGCCGACAATGTATGTTCTATAAAATGCGTATCAAAACGATTATTTTCTACTCCGCAGAAAGTGGTGAAATTCAAAGCTTGAGTAGCAGCCCAGGCAAATTCACCTCTTGCTTCGATATTGTTTGGATCAGCCAATAAAATCTCAGTGGTGCGCATTACTGTCTTAAGGATATTTTCAACGTGCCCAGCTATGAATTCAGGTAAATAGGTCGCTGATAAATACATGTCTAAACTATGAGCAAAAATGTCTGCTGCCGAATAAACCAAATATTCTTTAGTAACAGAAGTCTGCAACTCTGGGTTTATTACCGAAACAGTAGGGAATGTAGCAGCACCCGCAAGACTAAGCTTTTGTTTTGTCTCATCATTTGTAACAACAGCGTAGTTGTTCATTTCACTACCTGTAGCAGCAAGCGTCATAATATCGAAAATCTTTAATGCTTTGTTAGGTACAGCTTTATATGTAAAGAAATCCCAAACATCACCTTCGTATGCGGCTCCCGCAGCAATTGCTTTTGATGAATCCAGTACAGAACCACCACCAACAGCAAGTACAGCTTCCAGATCTTTTGCTTTAGCCAATTGAATACCTTCATATACCTTGCTCAACAGTGGGTTACTCTGTACACCACCTAGTTCTTCAAAGTTAATTCCGTTATCGGTTAAAGACTTTGCAATAGAATCAAATAAACCGCTCTTCTTTATTCGTTCAGAACCATAAACGATTAATACTTTTGATACACCATATTCAGCAATGTATGTTCCTATGTTCTTCTCTTTGCCCATACCGAATTCTATTCGGGTAGGATTGTAGTATGTGAAATCTTTCATTTTAATTGTTGTTTAAATTGTTATTAAATTCATTGTTTTTATTCATGATGCAAATTTATCTTCTATTCTTCATGTGATTGTTATACAAATTACTTATATGCATACCATTATTACTGATACATTTTATTTTAATGTCTTCCACCATTGAGAAAACTGCTGAGTAGTATTTTTTAAGTTTACCGGTTCGCCAATCATCGGAGTTAATGTTCGTATATTATAATGTTTGCAATTTTCAGTCAACTTGTTCAAAGGTTCATCCCAATGATGTGCTGCCAAAGCAAACTTTGAATTATGAACCGGTATTAAGTTCTTTGCTTTCAAATCTAGAGCAGCCTGAAAAAACTTTTCGGGTAGTAAATGAATGTATTTCCATCGCTGGTCATATTGACCTTGTTCCAGTATTGCCAAATCTATGGTACCAAATTTATTTCCTATCTCTTTAAAATGCTTATCATAACCGCCGTCACCTCCTATAAATATTTTCATGGATGGAGTTTGAAGAACAAAAGAAGCCCAAAGAGTTTTATTCCTCTTTAAACCACGACCTGAAAAATGGCGTGCAGGAGTGGCGGTAGCTGTCCAATTCTTATCTAAATCTGTGTGCTCATACCAATCCAATTCAGTAATTGAAGTAGGATTAAATCCCCAATATTCAAAATAAGATCCAACTCCGAGTCCGCAAATTACTTTTTTTACCCGTGGTTTAATTTTCATTATTGTTTCGTAGTCCAGATGATCCCAATGATCATGAGTGATAAAGAGATAATCAATATCCGGAATATTTTCTGCTTTATAGGCATCAGAACCTTTGAACGCTTTAATCATCCATGAAAACGGAGATGCATGATTATTCAGAACCGGATCGACCAGAATCCTTTTTCCATCAATCTGAATAAAATAAGATGAATGTCCCAGCCACACCAATAAATCTTTTCGAGGATCGAGACTGGCGAGATCTGTTTTAATAATCGGAATGGAATCGATGGGAGTGATCCGTTCTTTCTTCCCGAAAAGAAATTTGTATATAGCTGTTATCTGACTATCCTCTCCGGTAAAGGTTGGCGTTGGAGACTGATTCTGAAATTCACCATTCTTATAATTAGGCGATTGTTTGATCCTTTCCAATCTTTCCCCCTTAGGTAGTTTCCCAAAACTGGTTCTGCCCAGAACTATATAAGATAACAGTGATACAAAGAATAATGTTGTAAATGATATATACATAATACGTTTCATAAATGAACTTTATTAAAAGAAGCTGTCTGTTTTGAGGCTGCTTCTTTCTACTTTTATTTTTTAACGAAATAAACAGAAGAACAAATTATTTATTCAGGTATAACTTCGTTTAAGCATTTCAATGCATTCAGTGCACGAGGATATCCAATATAAGGTAAAAGCTGTGTGGTTACACTCAACAATCTTTCTTTATCATTGCCCACTTTTACATTACCAAGAATGTGTCCTTTTACCTGTGATTCAGTACCACCCATGCTGATGAGCATGGAGAAAGTTAAAAGCTCTCTTGTTTTTGTATCTAAACCGGTGCGAGTTTGATAATCACCGAAACAGTTTGCCGACAAATACTTTTGTATATGCAGCTGATTCTTTGGCGACTGTTCGTACATCTTATCAATCATATCTCCAAAAATATCTTTCTGAAGAGCCAATCCTTTTTCCATACGAGTTTCAGGTGTGGTGGTCGATTGTCCTTTTACCGGTAATTCAATCCCCCTTTCCTTTAGTATTTCGTTGGCAGCATAAATAAAATCTATCACCTTGGCCATGCCAATATAAGCAACTGATTGATACAGAATTTCCTTAATTTCAACCGGTGTAACACCCACATTGAGAGCTGCGTTTACAAACATTTTATATTCCGTAAATGCACCCTGAGCAATGGTGGAACCCATAATCATCATCACCCGGGTTTTAGTATCCAGATTACCATATTTGATTACTTCATCGAAAGCAAAATTATCGAATATCTCTATTAATTCCGGGTCGGTCTGTTTAGCTTTTGATTGGTATCCCGGCCATAACTCTTCGTGATTTTTAATCGCTGCATTAGTTAGACTGATCTCCTTACTGCTTGAAGCGGCAGTTGCTTTTTTATACTGTTCGTCATCCACAGCCTCTAACCAGGTGTTTTGGTTATACTGAGGATTTGTTTCAATTGCCAGATGCGAGAACCAACTATCTGGAGCAGCTCCATGCCAGTGAATTACATTAGCCGGAATCTCAACCACATCGCCTGATAAAAGCAAACGTGCCGGTTCACCTTTTGCCTGATAATATCCTTTTCCACCTACCACAACAAGAATTTGACCACCAGTATGGCTGTGCCAATTGTTGCGGCAACCCGGCTCAAATGTTACATTAGATATAGGACAATTCAGGTCTTTATTTTTTGTCAACGGAACCAGATAAGCCTGTCCGATAAAGTATTTTGAATACATTTCGGGGAGCTTGTCTCCTACAGGAAAATTACTTATTTTAGGAATTTCTTCTTTCATATTTTGTGCATTTAATTTAATGATGCAAAATTATGCCGGATTTTCAGTGTGAATGTTATACATTTTACTGATATGCATACCATTATTACTGATAGAAGCTTTCTATTGAATATAATAACAAAAAAAGTTCTACTTTTGTCTTGAAAACTAATATATAAGTGCTTATGAATGAGATTGTAAAAGTTGATAATATATGTGACTATAATGCCTTTCTCGGACAAGAAACATTGCATCCTTTAGTTAGTGTCATTGATATGTCAAAGTCTAATAAGATAACACACATGCTTCGTAGCTTCGGTTTTTATGCCATATATCTGAAAGATGTAAAATGTGGAGATCTGATTTATGGACGTAATTATTACGACTATCAGGAAGGAACGCTGGTGTGTATTGCACCCGGGCAGGTTCTTGGGGTAAAAGATAACGGTGAGTATTTTCAACCTAAAGGCTGGGCATTGTTGTTTCATCCGGATCTGATTCGTGGTACTTCGCTTGGACGTAATATGAAAGACTATACCTTCTTTTCTTATGAAGTCAATGAGGCGCTTCACTTGTCAGAGCAGGAGAGGATTGTTGTCATTGATTGTCTGCATAAAATAGAACTGGAATTGAATCATTCTATTGATAAGCACAGCAAGACTTTAATAACATCGAATATAGAACTGCTACTTAATTATTGCAAGCGCTTTTACGATCGCCAGTTTATCACTCGTGAACATATAAATAAAGATATAATTGTTCGGTTTGAGAATCTGCTTGGAGATTATTTTTCGTCGGACAGACCACAGAACATTGGTCTGCCTACCGTAGGATATTGCGCCGATAAACTAAATCTATCAGCAAACTATCTGGGTGATCTGATAAAGAAAGAAACCGGTAAATCGGCTTTGGAGCATATACAGTTAAAGTTAATCGATACCGCTAAAGATATGGTGTATGATACAAGCAAGTCGGTTAGCGAAATTGCTTATGAATTGGGTTTTAAATATCCACAGCATTTTAGCCGTCTGTTTAAGAAACGCGTTGGTGTTTCGCCAAATGAATATAGAGTGCAGCATTAAATTATACTATGTAAATGGAAGGGCAAAATTATCCCCTTCCATTTATTATTTGATTAAAGCGGTCTGACCGGAATACAGATATCCAGAATGAATTTCTTTTCCGGGTGCTCATTATGATCATTGTAATATAACTCATAAGTACTGCCACTGCCCGGTTGGTAACCATTCTCTGTAAACCACAAACACATCGTATTCCAGGCTTGTTCGAACTCATTTACAGTTATTTCAAAATGTCCTACGGCGTATTTTCCCCCTTCAACAATCATCTTACCAATCTCTCCGTCAACTTTAATGTCTTCATTAACGGTGATGCAAGCATCCTGACGTACATTTTCAATTTCGGTAATAGAAGGATCGTCATGATAAACGGTCAGTGATTTTGTTTCCGGAAAGTTCAGTAAACCTCTTGGCCCTGCCCATTTTACCAATTTGTCATACGCTTTGCAGATGTCTTTGAAAGCACCTTTGTGACGACAATAAATAACTCTCATCTCCGGCATTTCTTTAATTTCAATCTTTGTGTTCATAATAATTAATTGTTTTAAATTGATGCTGCAAAGTTGCAAATCAATACTGTGATGTGGTTGATTATTCTTGCTGAACACTTTACCATCCTTGCTATAATATGAACCATTAATGACAAGGAAAGCTTTTTCTCTGTTTCTGAAATCCGTAGCCGATGTATTGAAATACTTTCTGAAAGTTCTGCTAAATATAGACACACTGCTGAATCCGCAGTTATAGGCAATTTCGCTGATGGGAACATCTTTGTATTCCCTGATTAAAGAAGCCGCTTTTTCTATTCTTATTCGTTGAATGAAAGCTGATAAACTCTCGCCAGAGAATAATGTAAATATTCGATGAAAGTGATATGGTGACAGACTAGCCACGCCTGCTATCGTTCCTAAGGATAAAGGTTCGTTTATATGGTTGTCTACGTAATCCATTACCTTATTAATCCTTGCAATATATTCCTGTTTGCTTTGCTCTTTAACGCTCATATCTTTGTTTTTCAGTAAAATAGCAAAGGTAATTTAATTTCCTGTTTTCTGTTTTACTTATCTTGCTCTTTTTGTTTCTTGATGATTAAGCTAAATACCCATTAAATTTGTTTTTTACAAAAGTATCTAGCAGTCTAGCAGAATGCTTTTAATTGTTTGATCCTTAATACTATATAGCCGCTAGATTTGTCTGGCAAAGTCTAGCGGTAGTCTAGCAGTCTAGCGCTTTTGATTGATATGAATACATCTTTTTTCTTTGCTTAGTTATGTATATTGCTTAAAACTAGTGATTTAAGTTTTGGCTGTTATTATTAGCACTTTTGGATACATGGTGCTAGATTGCTAGATCAACGCTAGATCAAATTAATTTGATCTAGCACCTATACAACACTTATATACAATAACTTAAGGTCTACTGCTAGATCGCTAGATCAATTTCTAAAAATTAAAATTTATGTAGTGTTTTTGCAGGTTATCAAATGTCACTTCGGCTCTTCGGAAAGATGCGGCGTGAGGTTGCTCAATCTCCCGAGTGACTTTTTATATCTTAGGCGGGATGTTTATGTTATCTTGTACAAAACAAAACATTCTTCTGTACAAAAGAATTAATTGTTTTGTACAGAAGTATGCATTCTTTTGTACAAGGATGCATAAACTTGTCTAGTGGTTTTATAAAAAGCAGACCGGAGTTTTGCATAACTCCCGAGTGATTTATCAAAAGTCTCAGTTTTAATGATAAATAACCAACACTGAATGTGGACAAGAAGTATTTCTATGTTACTTTTATTGTGTGTTTTGGTAGCAGATAATTTCATTTGGTGGCAGATGATTTTTTATCTTCCACCAGCTGAAAGGCTTTGTTGTAAATGGTTTTAGTGAGTTTGGTGGGGGATAGGTAGATGATTTTGTGTTTTTGTTATTTGTTTTGTGTAGCAGGTTGTCTAGTGGCTTTGCAAAATGCGTAAATGGTTAACAAATTTCTATGAGCTAATATTATTTCAGTTCTTAAAAAACGATCTACTTTATTGTGTGTTTTTGAGAAATATTTTTATCTTTGTAACTGTATACATGATGTTGAATGCTCTTGTATATATAACAAATAACTCTTAAATCTATGAACACAGAAATAAACAAAATAAAACAGTTAATAAAACAAGGTGAAGGAATAGAAGTGGAATTTAAGGAGTCCAATGGTTCGCTTACTCGCTCTGTGTTCGAAACTATTTGTGCATTCCTCAATCGTAAAGGTGGAACAATCTTGTTGGGAGTAGCTGATGATGGAAAAATTACCGGAGTAAATGAAGATACACTTCAGGCTCAGCTCGACACATTGGCACGCGATATGAATAATCCTCAGATTATTTCTCCAACCTTCTTTCTATCCACAGATGTGGTGGAAGTCGATAGAAAAAAGATAATCAGAATTTTTGTTCCAGAGAGCTCACAACCTCACACATACAAAGGAGCTTATTATGATAGGAAAGAGGATGGCGATTTTAAATTGGCAAATCAGCACTTAATAACAAATCTGTTTCTGCGCAAACAAGATGGGTATACGGAGAATAAAGTATTTCCTTATCTACGAATGGAGGACTTTGAAACAGAACTCTTTGATATAGTTCGCAACTTAGTGAGACTCACAAGAGCCGATCATCCGTGGATTAATATGACAAATGAAGAGATTCTGATTTCGGCACGGATGAAGTTAAGAGATTCTTATACCGGAAAGGAGGGCTATACGCTTGCTGCGGCTTTGGTGTTTGGAAAGGAGAATACAATTGCAAGCGTGCTTCCTCATTTTAAAACGGATGCTCTTTGCAGAAAGGAAGATGTGGAGAGATATGATGATAGAGATGATATTCGCTGTAATCTAATGAGGTCTTATTCCCGACTATTGGCTTTTATTCGCAAGTATTTGCCCGATAGGTTTTATCTGGAAGGAAATCAGCGAATGAGCATTCGGGAACTGATATTTCGTGAAGCGGTGGCAAATCTTTTGGTACATAGAGAGTTCTCAAACGCTTATCCTGCTACTATGACTATTTATAAAACTGAAGTAGTGATGGAGAACTGGAATCGCCCATATATGATGGGACGTATCAATCTGGGAAACTTAAAACCGCATCCTAAGAATCCTACTATTGCAAATGTGTTTAAGCAGATAGGTTGGGTAGAAGAACTTGGTTCCGGAGTTCGTAAGATGTATAAGTATTGTCCTATTTATGTGAATGGTGCACTGCCTGTTATTGAAGAAGGAGATGTCTTTAAGATTACACTTAAATATGAAAAAGATGATATAGTAAATGATATAGTAAATGATATAGTAAATGATATAGTAAATGAGCCTGTAAATATCCCTGTTAATGGGGGGGTAAGAAAAAATGGACCTGTAAATGATAGAGTAAGTGGACCTGTAAATGGACCTGTAAATGATAGAGTAAATGGACCTGTAAATGATGGCGTAAATGAAACTTTAAGTGAGAATGAAGTATCAATTATTTCTCTTTTAAAAGTAACGCCAGGAATGAACAGGGAAGAAATTTCTATTTCTATAAATAGAGGTCGTACATCTGTATATCGTTATATAACCTCACTTAAGGAAAAAGGACTAATTGAGTTTAGAGGTGCACCTAAAACCGGAGGATACTACATTGTAATAGAAAAGAAAGAAGAGAAATAGTTATGAAAATCTTTGTTTATAAGTTTGGGTAGTCCCTATGTTAACTTCAGATATTGGATGGTGTATGTGTTAAGCAAATACATGACTATGATACCGATTACAGCAAAGATTTGGCTGAGATCTTACCACACAACTGGGAAGAACAATTAAATACGATGACTCTTTGAGTCTTTTTTCAAATTTTTTGAGAATCTTCTTAATAAATCAATGGATTTTAAAAGAAAATATGGGGTTCACCGAATGGCTAAGGATAAGAAAGGTGTATTGTTTATCATGCTGATTGAAAAAGAGTAGCCGTGTGAAGGGAGACTGTCACGCACAGCTTCGTAAGAGGCTTTAGCTGAAATGCTCAGACCTGCTCGACTGATTTAAAGATAATTCATTAATTATCAGAGAGAATAATTAGTGAATTATCTCTAAATTTTAGCTTTTTAAAAAGGTTCTCAATTAGAATTTGCAAAAACACATAATTTTATCGTCTGCTCATTTGCCCCTAAATAATTATTTTGATTCGTTTACTAAACGGATTGCTTCTTTTAGATATTTAGAATGTTCATAGCTAAAATACCTACTTGAAGGGTGATATATACCATAAGCTGGAATCTCTCTGTCGCCAACCTTGTAATAGTAAAAACGGCCATTAGCATTATCTAATATATTTTCTTCTCCCTGTCGGCCGCTATCGGGAAGTTTATCCCAAAGTCTCTCTCCCCAAACTAAGATTAAATCAGGCTTAAATTCTTCTAATACTTCAATAAAGGCATCATTACTATCACTAAACTGTTCATTACTCGGTGGAGTCCGAGGTCCTTCTGTACTTGATTGGACGTAATTGTAGAAAATTACAGAATCCCAAAAGTCTATGAGGGTTTTATTGTCAACTTGCTCTCCAAATAACACATTAGTAAAACGGGTAAAAGTTCTCATCCAATCTTCATGTCCACCGTTACCTTTTTTATAATCAAAATAACGGTTAAGAACTCCGATAGTAAAATCAGAGCAGTTTTTATTGGATTGTTTACCACAAACTTCACATTTTTCTCCACAATAATGGCTCTCACCCAATATAAGTAATTTTAAACCATTAAAACCTGTTGTTTTATAATTTTCTCCAATGCGGGGATAAAAGAATACATTTTTCATTTCTTTTTGATTAATGTTTATTTAAGATTATTTTTTCTCTTCAGAGTATTGCTGAATAATACTATTTATAAAAAACCTTTAAAGCTTCTCTGTAAACTTTATAGATTATTTTATTTTAACTCTGTATTTTATCACCTAGCTTGAAGACGTAGAGTAGTTGATATCTCATTCTGAACCTTACAGAAGGCACGAAGTTCAATATATATACATAGTAGTTTATATTTCTTTTATTGGACGTCCAACAAATTCTGCAGCTTCTGACCAAGCAGTTTTAATTTCCTTACTTTCAGAGTCAATATACCATGTCTCATTCCATATATTATTCATATTCCATTCCCAAGCAACTTCGGAGCCTACAATGTAATCCAATTTTCGAGTTGGTAAAACGTGAATATGTTTATCAAATCCACCCGAACTAAAAGATTCAAGTATTAAACCAACAACATCATGTCTTTTATTTTTGCATTTGTCGTCAGAAAATAGCTCTAAATTTGATTTGAATACAATATGTTTTGCATGAGGAAGCGCTTTTAGTGTATTTAGCAATGTTACTCCAATATCAAGTACTTGGATTAATTGTCTCTCATCTTCAATATTTTTTCCATGTATTATTTGATTTCTCAAGTCCCAAAATATCTTAACTGAACCTAATACTGATTTAGTTATATAATTTCTTTCTTCTAAAAGTTTAAAAGCCTGTCTAGCTGATTTGTTTTGGAAGTCATTTAAGAGTCCCATTGAAGCTGTTATTTTTATCAACTCTTTCTCAATTTCTCGTGAAAGCAAAATAATTCCAATTTTGGGGTCTTCTGACGATATACTAAAAATTAATTTGACTTCGTCATCAGCATCTTTTAATTTTTTATCTTCTTGAGGAATACTCTCAGATGCTCTCTTTGTTATATTCTTAAATTCGGAAATTTCTATGTCAAGTTCAACCTCTTGTCCGAAAATTTTCCCTTTTTTTAGTCTTTTTAAAATACCTGAAATCTCTTTTCTAAAAAGCAAAGTAAGAAGGAAGATTAGTATTGGCCATAATAGTTGAGAAATTGCCACAATAAGTTGATTAATCAATTCAAATGTTGTTTTTGGAACTTCGGTCATATTTTATTTTTATTATAGTGCCTAATGATTGAAACGTTGGTGATACTTATGTATCTGCTGTTATGAAATTACAAATAGGAACAAAACAAGAAAAGTGCATTAGTTGTAACTGGTTTATTGGCTTGTATAGTCACTAGCTTTTATTAGCCAAATATTTCTGTTTCAAGTTCTTTATATGATTTTGTGTCTTTAGTTAATAATGGTGCAATAGTATCTCGTAGAAATGTTTCAGTTGAATTTCCACACTGAGTTAAGGAGAGCCTTTTTTTTAGTTCTGTGTATATTTTCCCTCCAGCAGATTTGACATCGTCAACTGGGTTATTTCTTCTGATACTTTCAGCAATTGCATCGGATTTAATACGCAAGCAATCTTCTATTGCATCTTCTTGATTGACATTTCTGCACAATTTTTCAATAATTTCATCATCTAATAAATAACTCTCAATATCTCTCTTCATTAATACTCTAACTCCATTAGTTTTTAATAGTTCATCAATTTCTTCCTGACTTCTATCATCTCGATCTATTACTTTTATAAATTTAATACCCAAGTTTATAGAATGAAGAGCAGTAATTAGGTCTAACTTTTCAGAGCGAACATCTTTTTCACTTCCAACAGAAATAAAGTCCGTGTCAGAATAGTTTTCATTAAATATTTTTCTTAGAATTTGAGCATCAAATTCTAAGTTTTTACCTAGTAAATTAGCTGGGCGACCTTCACAAATAACAACTCTTTTAGGACTTACCAACTCTGATAAATCATCTAGTGCAATTTGTAATGTTTTCTTCCAAAGTTCTCTTGTGACAGCTACCGGTTTTATTAGTATGTCTTCATCAGGGTTTTTATCATGGAAGTCAAAGAAAATAACTTTATCTGGGTGTTGTCGTTGCATTTCAACAGCTTTTCGGATCATTCCAATTGAATGAGTAGAAATTACTAATTGGCAACTATCTGGAATCAAATTGTAAATTTCTTCAAGTAATTTTCCTTGAAGTTGAGTGTGTAGATGTAAATCAGGCTCATCTATGCAATAAATAGTGTCGTTATACTCTAATTTCTTTGTAACAATATCGAGAATAATATCGAAAGCAGCTTTTTCTCCTGCAGATAAATTTTTAAAATGGAAATTATTAACTACCCCTTTTTTGAAATAGAATGATCCATTTTTCAATGGATCTCCAGGTCCATTAAGAATCAAATTACCAAAAACCCTTATAGTGGATTTTCTGATTTCACCAATTAAAGACTCCCTTAATTCTTTCACATTATTAGCATCAAATTCACCGCTATAAAGTTTTTCAACAGAATGAGAAACAATTCTTTGATAATTGTCAGAAACACTAGCATCATTGTCAATAAGTCTTGTAATTCTTGGTGAGTCTATTGCCAAACCAACTCGAGTTAGTCCATTAATGTTAAAATCTGCTTCATTTCGATACGCTGAGCGAATATAAAAAGTTCTTCTTTTTGTTGCTTGATCATCTTGGTGTTCTCCGTGAAATGCAATTTTTATATTTTCTTGCCAATTACTTTCAAAGTTTGGTTCATCTTTAGCGAGATATGATAAATCTCTCACAAAGCTTGTTGAACCATAACGACCACTCCATTGTTTAAAAGCTTCAAATAAAGATGTTTTACCACAACCATTTGGCCCAATTAATACAATTAGTTTGGTTGTTTCTGGAATATTTTCTATTGTCAAGTGAGAAAATCTTTTGAATTTTTTTAGTTCTACTGTCTTAAGTTTCATCCTGTATAAATTAAAAATTTCTGAGATACGTATACATTACAACCCAGTTAACTATATCTATTATGCATTTGTACACATCCGAATATCTTTCTGTATACTTTTATTTGTGTACTAAGAAGTCGTTTTCTACTGCTGGGCTTTTTTAAAAGCTGATCATATTTCCTGCTTTTTGTTTTATCTTTTAAAATCCAAAGATAGAACGTATTCTTTACATTAACAATTATTATTTAAATTAATTTCTTAATCCATTCATCGAACCATTTGTAAAAGTGCTTGATTTCTTCTCAAACGCTATGTTTTTTGCAAAAAGTATAACTCCTTTATGATAAAAATCTATACTTTAATACCTTACTGCTTGACAACAAGACGTTTTTCCTAAAAAATAAATTTATGTGGTTATATTATTGACGATAAATACAAGCAGCTTGTTTTGAAAGAAAGTGGACATTATAACACTATATGATGAGATCACTTTTTTATATAACCCCCTGAACACAAATTTCTTTATATCAAAAATGCAAGTCATAAAATCAAAAAAAGAAGTGATATTGTTATTTTAAAAATATATCTTTATGACTCATTGTTAATCTTTAAAAAACAGCCTATGAAAAATCTAAAAATGTTTATC
>Ga0316603_10000352_pt1 | contig 23627 bp, 20 predicted proteins | sample OWC_soil_day10_n_FD_207649 | JGI IMG/M metagenome (GOLD analysis project Ga0316603, IMG submission 207649) | Wetland soil microbial communities from Old Woman Creek delta, Ohio, United States - OWC_soil_day10_noCT | ecosystem: Environmental > Terrestrial > Soil > Wetlands | place: USA: Ohio... | reverse complement strand
GCAGTAGCTGGTCCATGACGAAGCGCGAAAAGTGTGGCAGATCCTCGACCTGAACGCGCAGCAGGTAATCCATCTCGCCGGTCATCGCGTAGCAGGCGAGAACCTCGGGCCAGCCTTGCACCCGCGCCCGAAAGTCATCCATCGGCATCTTGCCGCGTTTCTCGAGCTTGACACTGACATAGGCCAGCAAGCCGAGTCCCAGCTGCTCCGGATCGAGCAGCGCGACGTAGCCGCGAATGACGCCATGCGCCTCGAGCCGCTTGATTCGGCGCAGACACGGCGACGGTGACAGGGCAACGCGCTCGGCGATTTCCTGGTTCGACAGCCGGCCTTCCTGCTGCAGCACGTCGAGAATGCGCACGTCAGTTCGATCGAGTTCGATTGCAGGCATTTTCTGCTTCAAAAGTAGCGCTTTATGAGCATGATATTGCGACGGAAGCGGGAATGCGAGCCCGTTTTGCAATCGCCTGCCCGGCTCTGTGCACGATACTTTGCGGCTTTCGCTGACTCGATTGCGCTAGGAGACTGCCATGCAGTTCACGCCATGGGACAACCCGATGGGAACCGACGGCTTCGAGTTCATCGAGTACGCGGCCCCCGATCCCGCAGCACTCGGTGCGCTCTTCGAGAGCCTGGGCTTCGCCGCGATCGCCCGGCATCGGCACAAGTCCGTGACACTTTACCGGCAGGGTGACATCAACTTCATCATCAATGCCGAACCGGACTCGTTTGCGCAGCGCTTTGCACGGCTGCACGGTCCTTCGATCTGCGCGATTGCGTTCCGGGTGCGGGATGCGGCTGCCGCCTATCGCCGCGCACTTGAACTGGGCGCTTGGGGATTCGACTCCAAGTCGGGCCCGATGGAACTGAATATCCCGGCGATCAAGGGCATCGGCGACAGCCTGCTGTACTTCGTCGACCGTTGGCGCGGCAAGAATGGCGCCGCCCCCGGTGTGATCGGCGATATCTCGATCTACGACGTCGACTTCGAGCCGATCGCCGACGCGATGGCGCACCCGCATGGCTTCGGCCTGACGATGATCGACCACCTGACGCACAACGTGCACCGCGGGCGCATGAAGGAGTGGGCCGAGTTCTACGAGCGGCTGTTCAACTTCCGCGAGGTGCGCTATTTCGACATCGAAGGCAAGCTCACCGGACTGAAGTCGAAGGCGATGACGAGTCCGTGCGGCAAGATCCGCATCCCGATCAACGAGAGCTCCGACGACAAGAGCCAGATCGCCGAATACCTCGACCTGTACCACGGCGAGGGCATCCAGCACGTGGCACTGGGCACCGATGACATCTACTCGACCGTTCAGGCGATGCAGGCCAATGGCGTCGCCTTCCAGGACACGCTCGAAACTTATTACGACCTGGTCGACAAGCGCCTGCCGGACCATGGCGAGCGCCTCGCCGACCTCAAGCGACTGCGGATCCTGATCGATGGCGCGACCCACCAGGGCGCGCCTAACGAACTGTTGCTGCAGATCTTCACGCAGCCGGTCATCGGTCCAATCTTCTTCGAGCTGATCCAGCGCAAGGGCGACGAGGGCTTCGGCGAGGGAAATTTCCGCGCGCTCTTCGAATCGATCGAGCTGGACCAGATCCGCCGCGGCGTGCTGAGCGACGCTGGATCCGCCGCGTGACGATGGCCGTCACCCCCACCACCTACGGCACCAGCACGCGGCCACCGCGGGGCGACTATGCGGCCGCCCGCGCGGACTACACGTGCGAGCAGGAATGGAGCCGCTACAGCGCCGAGGAGCACGCGCTTTACGCGCGGCTGTACACGCGTCAAGCCCGGCAGGTCCCGGGGCAGGCGTGCGACGAATTCATTCATGCGCTGAGGCAGCTGGGCAGCGAGCGCGAGATCCCGCGGTTCGAGGCGATCAGCGCGACGCTGCGACGCGCGACGGGATGGGAGATCGTGGCCGTGCCGGGGTTGATTCCGGAACGGGCGTTCTTCGCACTGCTGGCGAGCCGGCGTTTTCCGGTGACCGTCTGGATGCGACGGCCCGACGAGTTCGACTACATCGTCGAGCCGGACGTCTTTCACGACCTGTTCGGGCACGTGCCCCTGCTGTTTAACCCAGTTTTTGCGGACTACATGCAGGCCTTTGGCGCGGGCGGCCTGAAGGCGCACGACCTGTCCGCGCTCGAGTATCTGGCGCGACTCTACTGGTACACGGTGGAGTTCGGAGTGATCACCACGCCGCGTGGACTACGTGCCTACGGAGCCGGCATCCTGTCGTCGGTCGGTGAAACGGCCTATGCGTTGACCTCGATGAAACCGCAGCGCCTGTCGTTCGATCTCGAGCGCGTGCTGAGGACGCCGTACAAGATCGACGACTTCCAGCACACCTACTTCGTCATCGAATCGTTTGCGCAGCTATTCGATGCGACCGCGCCGGACTTCACTCCGACCTATCGACGCGTCTCCGCGCTGCCGACGCTGACCGTGCAGGATCGGCTGCCAGGTGAGCGCGTCGTCGCGCCCAACCCGGCGATTGCGCCCGGCTGAATCAGGCCAGGCTCAGCTACGGCTCACGGCTTGACGGGCTCAACCGGGGCGTTCGGGGTCGGGCGAGGCTGTGCCTTGCGCCACGCATGCATCTCGTCACGCGTCAGCACGCCGTCCTTGTTCGCGTCCATCGCGTCGAAGTTCTGCGCCAGTCGCGGGGCCGTCTTGGCCTCGTCGCGCGAGATCGATCCGTCATTGTTCACGTCGAGCCTGCCGTGATGCCCGTGGTGGCCGGAACGCCGCGCGGTGCGCAGCTCGTCGGGTGACAACTGGCCGTCCTTGTTGGCGTCGATGCGGTCAAACGACTCGGCAAGTCGTGGGTGGTTGGACGCTTCGTCACGCGAGACGAAGCCATCGCCGTTCTTGTCCAGAGCGCTCGCACCGGGGCGAGATGGCGACTGGGCGTCGGTGGGTGCGGCGAAGGCGATGGAGCAGGCGACAGACAGCGCTGTTGCCAGGAGGAAGCGGGTCATGAGGTTCTCCGTTGAAGGTGTTGTCATTCAACGGGACACCGCCGCAGCGGTCGACGCCTCTTACCTTTGTTTACAGCTGAAACGCCTTGCCACTCGCCGCTACTGCGACTGCGGCGGAGTTCCAGGCGGATTCTGTGGCATGCCGGGCGGCGGCATGGCCGGCGGCGGCGGAGCCGTCGGCCGGGGAACCGTCGCCCCGCCTGCCACACTGGGAGCCGTCAACGTGTTGCCCTCGCGCGTGAAGGTCTGAGTCGGAGTCCCACCGCTAACCGCAACCGCCGGGCGGGGCGGCAAGCGCACTTCCTGCCGTCCGCCGGGGCTGTCGAGGACGATCACTTCGGCATCGATCGACGCGAGGCGCGTGCCCGGGACGACCTCCTGACCCACGAGGTACACACGCGGAGGTTTGCCATCGACCGCCAATACGGCACTTGAGTCCTTACCGGCCGCAAACGCGCCGAGTGCCTGGATGTTGGCCGCGACGACCGCCTGTGCCACTTCGACCTTGCCGAACATGCGGGCGGCGGCCGCGGCATCCGGATCACGCAGCGGCGGCGGCGCCAGCGGCGGCGGCGCAGCGGTCGGCGCGGGCGTGAAGATCCGCACCGCCCAGTAGGCGCCGATGGCCACGACACCCGCGAAGAACAGCAGGTGCAGGGCGGCGGCAGCAAACTTCTTCAGCATCGCATGTCCAAACGGGGTCGATGATTGCGCAGTTGCATCGGGGAACGATCATCCTCAAGCATTAGCGGCCGCACCGGATCCCGCCTTAGGGGGGTAAGGTGGCAGAGTGGCATTGATAATATCCGCCGCAGTCCCCGTTGTCCGCGCCCAAAACACAAGAACTTCAAGGCCTTCGGCGCGCAACTTCAAGCTTTCCTTAGCCTAGGGCAATGGTCATATGAGTACGATGAAGGCACTCCGTTCCCCGCGCATTCGCGGCTTCACGCTGATCGAGATCATGGTCGTGATCACGATCCTCGGGATCCTAGCGGCGCTTATCGTTCCGCGCGTTGTCGGCCGCACTGATGACGCCCGCATTGCCGCTGCCAAGCAGGACATCGCTTCGGTCATGCAGGCGCTGAAGCTCTACCGGCTCGACAACGGGCGCTACCCGACGACCGAGCAGGGCCTGCAGGCACTGATCTCGAAACCGGCGGCCGAACCCGTGCCGATGAACTGGAAACAGGGCGGCTATCTCGAGCGGAGCAACGTGCCGAAGGATCCGTGGGGCCACCCCTACCAGTACCTGAACCCCGGCCTGCGCGGCGAGATCGACGTCTTCAGCTTCGGCGCCGACGGCCAGGCGGGCGGTCAGAACACCGACGCCGACATCGGCTCCTGGTCGCTTTAGCCCGCGGCGGGCGACCGCCGCCGGTGACGCGGACCGCGCCGAACCACTAACACCGATGATGACCCGAACTGCCGGCTGCGCGGATCGACGGTGGCGCGTGAGCGGCTTCACGCTGCTGGAGATGCTGGTCGTCATCGTGCTCGCCGGCATCCTCGTTTCGATCGTCACGATCAGCGTGGCGCCGGATCCGCGGCAGAAGCTCACACGCGAGGCCGAACGCATCGGGCAACTGATGTCGCTGGCGGCCGATGAAGCGCGCATCCGCCAGTTGCCGATCGTGTGGGAAGCGGACCTGCGCGGCTACCGTTTCGTTGCCGAAGTCAGCGGCGAGAGGAAGCTGCTGACCGGAGATGACCTGCTGCGCGAGCGCAACTGGGAAACGCCGCTGACCCGGTTGTCGGTGCAGGACGGCGCCGGGCCGCAGCCGGCGCAGGTGCTGCTGGGGCCGGGCGCACCGCCGGTGCGCATGGCGATCGCGCGGGAATGGGTGCAGCCACGCTGGCAACTTGAACTCACCAATGAGGACGCGACCGTACGACTGGAGTTCGACGAGTCAGGCCGGGCGACGGTGATGCAATGAAACGCCGCGCACACGGATTTACGCTACTTGAGGTGCTGGTCGCACTGGTCATCATCGGCGTGGCGCTGGCCGCCGCCATGCGCGGAGCAATGGCACTCACCTCCACGGCCGAGTACACGCGCGAGAAGATGTTGGCGGTGATGACCGCGGAGAACCGCCTGCTCGAACTGCGCCTGGCGCGCGAGCGGCTCGAACAGGGTGAGAACACCCTGCCCTGTGAACAAGGGGGCGTGACGTTCCAGTGCGTGCTGGCGGTGAAGCCGACGCCCAACCCGTTTTTCCGGCGGGTCGAGGTACGGGTCTTCAAGCCGGAAAACGATGGCTCGCTGCGCGTGATGGCCGAGCTGATGACAGTGTTGCCGACAAACCAATGAAATCGCGCGGATTCACGCTGCTCGAACTGCTGGTCGCGATCACCGTGCTGTCCATAGTGTCGGTGATCGCGTGGCGCGGGCTCGATTCGCTGGTGATGACGCGCGAACGGCTCGAACCCGAGGCCGACGACGTGCGGGCGCTGCTGACGACGTTCGGCCAGATGGAGCGTGACCTGGCCCAGGTCACCAATCCGAAATTCCTCGGCCTGAACGCTGCACCGATCAACGTGTCGATTGCCGATGGCGCCATCGTGCTGCAGCTGGCCCGCATCGCGCCGCCGGCGCCCGACCGGGCGACCGAAGTGCAGTCCGTTTACTACCGAGTCGTCGATGGCACGCTGATGCGCCAGGCCACGGCTGCGCTGCCCGGCTTCGAACCCGTCTCCACCGAACGACTCGAGTCGGCCCGGCTGCTCGACAAGGTGCGCCTGATGCAGGTCCGCACCTGGTCGCCCGGCGTCGGCTGGATCGATCCCAACGTACCGCAGGACACCAGCGGCGGCGCGCCCGCCGCGCAAGGGGTCGTGCCGGGCATCGAAGTGACAATCGAGCGCGACAACGGCCGCATCTTTCGCCGCGTGCTGCTGGTGGGTGCATGAGGACGACTGAACACTGCGACACGACGCGGCACAAGCGGCGCGGCGCGGCCGTGCCACCCGCCCCTCGGGGGCGGGCCGGGGTGGGGCCGGTTGGTTGGCACCGGCACAAGCAGCGCGGCGCAGCCGTGCTGCTTGCGCTCTTCGTGGCCACGCTGTCGACGCTGATCGTCAGCGGGCTGTTCTACCGGCAGTTCGTCCTGCTGCGGACGATCGAAAACCAGCAGCTGATGACGCAAAGCCGGCTGCTATTGCGCGGCGCGCTCGACTGGGGTCGCGCCATTTTGCGCGAGGATGCCAACCGCTCCAGCTACGACGCGCTGTCCGAGCCGTGGGCCCAGCCGCTGATGGAAACGCGGCTCGACCAGCTGGGCGAGACCTCGGCCCTGGCATCGATGGCGTCGATTGCCGGCTCGATGGAGGACGCGCAGTCACGCTTCAATCTGCGCAACCTGGTCGAGAACGGTCAGGTGATGGAACCGGAAGTCGACGCCTTGCGCCGCCTGTGTACCCTGCTGCAGGTCCCCGCCCAGACCGCCGATCTCATCGCACTGCGAATGCAGGAAGCGTTGCCGGCCACGATGCCCGATCAGGACGGACGCATGCCCGACAATGCAATGGTCGGCGACAAGCGGCGGCCGATTCCGCTGATGCTGCCGCATGACCTGATATCGATCGCCGGAATTTCGGCAGAGGCGGCCGAGCGCCTGGGACCCTACATCGTTGTCCTCGATGAACGTACGCCGATCAACGCCAACACCGCCCGCCCGGAAGTCATCGCGGCGCGGGTGCCTGACATGTCACTGTCCGACGCGCGCACGCTGGTCGCCGAACGCGAGCGGATCTCGTACTTCAACAACATCGGCGAGGTCCGTACCCGCCTGGGCCCCAAGTCAAACGGTGTACAAGACACCGATCTCGCCACCGCTTCGCGCTTTTTCTTCGTTCGCGGCGAGGTCAAACTCGACCGCGCGGTGACGCGCATGGAAGCACTGGTTCGTCGAGGGGTGCCCGGGCAGGGTGTCCAGCCGGTGGTCGTGCTGTGGGTCCGCGAGATCTGATCAAACGATGAAGGAAAAATCACTCCAACGGGTTCTGGTCTTCGTGCCGCCGCGCCGGTCGTTCGGCGCGAAAGGCCACATGTCGACCGGCACCGTCGTCAGCTACGTGGCGCCCGGCAGCGGGGCTTCCGCCGCCGAGACGCCACTCGCGCTGCTGCCCAAGGCCAACAGCATCGACCTCGTGTTCGATCCGGCGGATGTCTTCATCACCGCCATTGAGCCGCCCAAGCTGTCCGAGGGCAAGCTGCGGCTGGCGCTGCCAAACATGCTGGAAGACCGGCTCCTCGCCGACCCGACGGACTGCCATTTCGCGTTCAACATCCCGCGCGGTGGCACCGGCACGACGACGATCGCGGCGATGCCGCGGATGCCGGTGGCTGTCATCGATCGCGGCGTGCTGACTCACGCGCTGGACGCCTGTGCCGAGGCCGGGTACCGGGTCAGGGCCGCGTACTCCGAGATCTACACGGTCCCGGCGCCTGCGGCCGGCGTTCTCTCGGTGCGCGTGGATCGGGGCCGCGGTGTGGCCCGTTCTGCGACGCATGACGGGTTTGCGTTCGATCTCGAAGGCGACGAGGTGCCGGCAGCGCTGGCGCTGGCCATACGTCAGCTGGGCGTGCGCCGCATCCAGGCCTACGGACGCGAGACCTCAAAACTGAGTGCAATGGCCTCGACGCTCAATGTGCAGGTCGACGTTGCTCCGTCCGAAGTCGATCTCGGCAGCATCGACGGGGCTGTCAACCTGCTGCAGGGCAGTTTCGCGCAGGCCGGCATGTTCGGCAGCCTGATGCCGCTGGCAGGCCGAGCAGCGGGGCTGCGCAGTGCGTCGCTCAGGGCCCCGCTGATCTGGAGCGCGATTGGCGCCACCGTCGCTATCGCCGGCATGAACGCCTACTGGCTGAAGCTGGAGTCCGAATCAAAGGCGCTCAAGCTGCAGATGGAGAGCGCGTTCCGCACGAATTTTCCCGAGTCGACGGCGATCGTCGACCCGGTGTTGCAGACCAAGCGGCAACTCAACGACCTGCGTGCCCGTGCCGGTCTGCCGTCGGCGAATGACTTCTCGGTGCTGAACGCGCGGACCGCGCTGTTACTGACCGCGGCGCCGCTGGGCAGCGTGACCGCGATCGACTACCGGGACGGCGCACTCAAGGTGAAGTTCAAGGGCGGCATCGCCGATAACCCGGCGTTCCAGAACACGCTGCGCGCCGCCGGCGTGCAGCAGGGGCTCGCAGTGCGCTTCGAAGCCGACGGTTCGGCGCGCATCACGGCGGCGGGGTCGTGATGGACGGGATCAAGCAGTTCTGGGCTGAGCGCGCTCCGCGCGAGCGCATGATCCTCGGCGTCGGCGGCACCCTGCTGCTGATCGTCGTGTGCTACCTCGTGCTGATCGAGCCCGCTTGGACCGGGATCGGCCGCCTCGAACGTTCGTTGCCACAGCAACGCGTACAGGCCGCGGAACTCGACGCGTTGCTGGGTGAGGTCAAAGGACTGAAGTCGCAGCCGCAGGTGGCGACCGTATCTCCAAGCGAAATCAAAGGCGCGATCGAGGCGTCGCTCGCGCGCGCCGGACTCAAGACCTCGCGCATCGTGCCGCTTTCCGATGGCGACATGCAGCTCACTTTTGCCAACGTCTCGTATGGCACCTGGGCTGCCTGGCTGGCCGGCATCGAACGGGAACTGGGCGCACGCGCAACCTCGGTCGTCGTCACCGGCAAGGACGCCACGCCGGGCAACGTTGACGCGGAACTGGCACTGCGTTTGGCACGGAAATGAAACGCCACGATGCGCGCCGCCCTCTATTTGCTCGCAGCCCTTGTCGTGCTGATCATCACGGCGGCGGTACTTGCGCCAGCGCAGTGGGCCGCGGGTCTCGTGAGTTCCGCGACCCAGGGCCGGCTCGAGCTGGCGGAGACGCGGGGCACGGTGTGGAACGGCTCTGCGGTGGTGGTGCTGGCCTCCGGATCGGACGCGGGCGCAGCCCGCGCCAGCTTGCCCGAACGACTGGCGTGGCAGTTGAGCCCTTGGTCGCTGTTTGGCGGCCAGGTCGACCTGACGTTGTCGCACCCGTCGGCACTGACGCAGCCACTGGTCATCCGTGCACCATTCTTCGGCGGCTCGGCAACGCTGGGTGCGACCACCGTGCGGCTGCCTGCCTCGCTGCTGGTCGGCCTGGGCGCCCCGTGGAACACGGTACGGCCCGGCGGCATCCTGATGCTAAGTTGGGATCGACTTCAAATCGAACCCGGCCGTCTTGCAGGCAACGTGTCGGCAGAGTGGCAGCAGGCATCGAGCGCGCTGACGCCCGTCTCGCCGATGGGCCACTACCGCCTGAAGACCAATGGAATGTGGCCGGGAACTCAGCTGGAATTACTAACCATTTCGGGTCCCCTCGAGCTGAAGGGCAGTGGCACAATCCCGGAGGGTGGGCGCTTACGCTTTACCGGTCGCGCCCAGGCTCTGGCTGGCACCGATCCCGGTGTGAAAGCACAACTGACGGGCCTCATTTCGCTGCTCGGGCGGCGCGATGGCGATGGGGCTCTCCTGAACTTCGGCGGTGGCTGACATGACGAGCGGGCGCACAACTCGGAGCGCGGAGGGGCAGTCACTGTCCCGGCTGGTGGCGCTCGCCTGCGCCATCACGATCGGGCTGACGCCAGCCACACCCACCGCCTTCGCACAGTCCAAGACCGCGGCGAAGAGCAAGTCCACCGATGCGCCGGCGAACGACAGCGTGATGCTGAACTTCGTCAACGCCGAGATCGACTCCGTGGTCCGTGCGATCGGCCAGTACACCGGACGCACCTTCGTCATCGATCCGCGGGTCAAAGGCACGATATCGCTTGTGACCGAGCGGCCGGTGACGAAACAGCAGGCCTTCGAGCAGCTGCTATCGGCGCTGCGCCTGCAGGGTTTCACCATCGTGCAGACCGGCAACGTAATGCGCGTGGTCCCCGAAGCCGATGCCAAGCTGCAGGGCGGTACCGTAGTGGTCCCCCGCAGCCCCTCACCCCCGGGGGACCAGCTGGTGACCCAGGTCTTCCGCCTGCAGTACGAGTCGGCGACCGCGATGGTGCCGATCCTGCGGCCGCTGATTGCGCCGAACAACACGATCTCGGCCTATCCACAGAACAACACGCTGGTCATTACCGACTACGCCGAAAACCTGCGCCGCATCCAGCGCATCATCGAGTCGATCGACACGCCGGCGACCTCGGACGTCGAGATGATCCCGGTGAAGTTCGGCCTGGCGATGGAGATCGCCAGCGTCGTCAATCGCATGCTCGACGAGGGTGCCAGGGCCGCAGGACAGGCGGTTGACGCCGGACAGCGCATCTCCGTACTCGCCGAGCCGCGCACCAACACCCTGATCGTCCGGGCGCCGAGCCAGGCGCGGCTGACACTCGCCAAGGGCCTGATCGCGCAACTCGACCGGCCCGCCTCCACGCCGGGCAACATTAACGTCGTCTACCTGCGCAACGCCGAGGCCACGCGCCTCGCGCCCCTGCTGCGGGCGATCATCAGTTCCGATCCCTCGTACACGCCGCAGGCCACGAGCGGCGGCGGCCTGTCGCCGCAGAGCACGACGACCGGACAGGCCGGCATGACGCAGGGCGCCGGCCTCAGCACCGGAACGGCGACGACGACGCTGGGCAGTGGCGGTGGGGGCGGGGGCGGCGGCGCCGGTGGCCCGCTCGCGGGACTGATCCAGGCCGATGCGGCGACCAATTCGCTGATCATCACCGCGCCGGAGCCGCTCTACCGGAATATCCGCGCGATCATCGACAAGCTCGACGTGCGCCGCGCCCAGGTTGTCATCGAGTCGCTGATCGTCGAGATGACCGCCGACAAGGCGGCCGAGTTCGGCGTCCAGTGGCAGGCGCTCGGCGCGGTCAACAACAGTGACGTCGGCGTGATCGGCAGCCAGAATTTCGGCGGCGGCGGCACCAACATCCTCGGCGTGCAGGGCAACCTGACCACGGTCGGCCAGGGCCTGAACCTGGGCGTGATCAACGGCAAGATCAACATCCCGGGCGTGGGTGAAGTCATCAATCTCGCCTTCCTCGCACGGGCGCTGGAAACGACCGCCGACGCCAACATCCTGTCGACGCCGACGATCCAGACGCTTGACAACGAAGAAGCGAAATTCCTGGTCGGGCAGAACATCCCGCTGATCACTGGCTCGTACGCCGCTGCCGGCGGCAACACGGCAGTAGGTGTCAATCCGTTCCAGACGTTCGAACGCAAGGACATCGGCCTGCAGTTGCGCGTCAAGCCGCAGATCTCCGAAGGCGGCGTCGTGCGCCTGGCGATCTACCAGGAACTGTCGTCGATCCAGAACACCTTGACGGCCGCCCAGGGCGGGATCATCACCAACAAGCGCAGTTTTGAGTCGACCGTGCTGGTCGAGGACGGCAACATTGTCGTGCTCGGCGGCCTGATCGAGGACCGCAGCGACAACAGCCGCAGTTCGCTGCCGATCCTGGGGCGCATCCCGGGGCTCGGCTATCTCTTCAGCTACGAGAACCGCGGACGCAAGAAGACCAACCTCTTCGTGTTCCTGCGACCCTACGTGGTGCGCGAGGAGGGCAAGTCGTCGGAACTCGCGCTCGACCGGTACAGCTATATCCGCGGGCAGGTGGCTACGACCACGAAACCCGATAACCTGATCTTCCGCGGCTTCGAGGGCCGCCAGTTGCCGGAAACGCCGCCCGTGGCGCCGGCGATGCAGCCGCGGACTCCGGTGACTGCACCCGGCGCGCCGGTCGACCCCGCGGGACTCGGCGCGCGCCAGGAGCCGCGGACCGGCCCGCCTGCACCGATCGTCGATACGCCGCCGGCTTCGCCTGCGCCGCAGCCGGTACCGCTGCCGGCACCGCTGCCGGAGTCTCGCAGTGCACCGTCGTCGCTCGCGCCGTCGCCGGCTCCGTCGTCCGCAGCGGTCGCTACGGTGCCGCCCGCGACGGCCGCGATGCGCACCGAACCGAGCACCGCCGCCACGGTGCCGCCGCCACAGGTTCCGGTGGCCATGCCCGCCACCGCCGTAGCACCCACCACGGCGGCCCAGGTGCAGGCTCCCGCGCCGCGCATCGAGCCTGCCCCGGCGGCCGTCGAGCCCGTTCGAACGCCACCCCCGGCGACTGCTGAAGTGGTCGTGCCGACGCCTGCGGCGACCCCGGAGCCAGCGAGCACCGCGCCTGCGGCCAGCTCCACGCCTCAGGCAGCGGCTCAAACCTCCGCGGCTTCGCCCACGCCAACGCCATCTACGGCAGCAGCAACGCCGGCCGCCGTGGCGCCGTCGACGGGTGCCTATGCCGCGTCGTCTGGCGCACCGGCCCCGATCACGAGCAATCTGGTACAGGTGGCCGCGGTCTCGCAGATCAGCCGCGGGCGCGAACTGCAGCAGCAGTTGCGTGTGGCCGGATTCGATGCCTACTGGGAAAGTGTCAGGACCAAGACGGGCGAAGTGGTCCGCGTGCGCGTCGCCGTCGACACCGCGACGCAAAGCATGGCCGACACGATCGCACGACTGAAGGCGATGGGATTCGACCCCGTCATCGTCGCTCCCTGACCGTCCCACGGACGCTGCCATGACGCTGGCCAGCCGTTTCGTCCCGTACTCGTACGCTCGCGACAACGCGATCCTGCTGGTGCCGAAGAGCGAGCGCGATGCCGAGGTCTGGATCTCGGACGCGACGCCGCTCGCCGCACTGAACGAGGTCATGCGCGTGTTCCCCGGGACGGTCAAACCGATCGTCGTGGAACCGACGAAGCTCACCGAAGCGATCTCGCAGACCTACGGCGACCAGAGCGGTTCGGCGCAGCAGATTGTCGGCGACATCGAGGGTGAATTCGACATCACGCGGATGATGCAGGAGGTCCCGGACGTCGAGGACCTGCTCGAGACCGAGGACGACGCCCCGATCATCCGCATGATCAACGCGCTGCTGACGCAGGCGGCGCGCGACGGCGCGAGTGACATCCACATCGAGCCGTTCGAGAGCTACTCGCTGGTGCGCTTCCGCGTCGACGGCACGTTGCGCGATGTGGTCCGGCCCAAGCGTGCGCTGCATGCGGCGCTGGTGTCGCGCATCAAGATCATGGCGGCGCTCGATATTGCCGAAAAGCGCCTGCCGCAGGATGGCCGCATCACGCTGCGCGTCGGGGGCCGGCCGGTGGATGTCCGGGTGTCCACGCTGCCGACAGGACACGGCGAGCGCGCGGTGCTGCGCTTGCTGGAAAAGGACCTGTCGAAGCTCGAGCTCACGAACCTCGGCATGTCGCAGGGTGCGCTCGACCGCTTCGACACCCTGATCCACCAGCCGCACGGGATCATCCTCGTCACCGGACCCACGGGCTCCGGCAAGTCGACGACGCTGTACGCGGCCATCCGTCGCCTGGACAAGAACACGACCAACATCATGACGGTCGAGGACCCGATCGAATACGACATCGAGGGCATCGGCCAGACCCAGGTCAACCCGAAGATCGAGATGACCTTCGCGAAGGCACTGCGTGCGATCCTGCGCCAGGACCCCGACGTCGTGATGATCGGCGAGATCCGCGATCTCGAGACCGCGCAGATTGCCGTCCAAGCCTCGCTCACCGGTCACCTGGTACTGGCGACACTGCACACGAACGATGCCGCCAGCGCGGTCGCGCGATTGATCGACATGGGGATCGAGCCGTTCCTGCTGTCGTCGTCGCTGCTCGGGGTCATGGGCCAGCGGCTGGTGCGCAAGCTCTGCCCCAAGTGCCGCGTTCAGGACAGCCCGACCAGCCCGTGGCGCGCGGTCGGCTGCGACAACTGCGGCAATACCGGCTACGTCGGCCGCACCGGCATCTATGAACTGCTGACCGTCGACGACGAGATGCGGATGCTGATCCACCAGGGTTCGAATGACACCGACATCCGCCGCACCGCCGAACGCGGCGGCATGGTGAACATGCGGGCCGATGCCCAGCGCTGGGTCGTCACCGGCGTCACCTCCCAAGAAGAAGCTCTCCGGGTAACTCGGGAGTGACCACGCTCCACGTTGTGGCACTGACCGTGCAAGCGCCCCCCTGCCTTTGGAATCGCGTCGGTCGCCCGGCCGTTCCGAACCCCGACGCGCTCAGTGAGCCGTGCCGAGTGCAGGTGCGCCGCGCAGCGGTACGTACACGAGGCGCGCACTAACCATGGCGGCATTCAGGTTCGCTGCGGCGGACACCTCTGGCAAAGAGCAGAGCGGGGTACTCGAGGCGGACAGCGCGCGGGTGGCGCGGCAGCTGCTGCGCGGCCGCGGGCTGATTCCGCTGACGGTCGAACCGGTGTTCGACGAGGTCACGAGCGGCACCGGGGTATCGGTGCGTCTCGGTCGCAGGCTGGGACAAACCGAGCTCGCAGTCATCACACGCCAGTTGGCTTCGCTGATGGGCGCTCAGTTGCCCGTTGCGGATGCGCTGACCGTGATGGTCGAGCAGAGCGAGAAGCAGCAGGTGCGGGAAATCATGGCGTCGATCCGCACCGACGTGCTATCGGGTACGTCGCTGTCGAAGGCCCTCGCGCGGCACCCACGCCAGTTTCCCGAGATCTACCGCGCGCTGATCGCGGCCGGCGAGGAATCCGGCAAATTGGGTTCCGTGCTCGGCAGCCTGGCGGACTACATCGAGGAGCGCGCGCGCCTGCAGCAGAAGATCACGCTGGCGTTCGTCTATCCGGCCATCGTCACGCTGGTTGCGCTGGCGGTCGTCATCGGCCTGCTGACCTACGTCGTGCCGCAGGTGGTGCAGGTGTTTGCGAACACCAAGCAGAAGCTGCCGTTTCTTACGACGGCGCTGATCGCACTGTCGGACTTCGTGCGCAACTATGGCTGGATCGTGGTCGTGGCGTTGGCGGTCGCGGCGTTCCTGTGGAAGCGCGCGCTGCGCGTGCCCGCCGTGAGACTGCGCTGGCACCAGCGCATCCTGACGATGCCGATCTTCGGCGTGCTGTCGCGCTCGATCAACACCGCGCGCTTCTCCTCGACGCTGGCCATCCTGGTCGGCTCCGGCGTACCGATGCTGCGCTCGCTGCAGGCCGCCGGCGAGACCGTGACGAACCTGGCGATGCGCGGCCGCGTGATGGACGCCGTGCAGCGCGTGCGCGAGGGGTTTTCACTCGCAAAGGCGCTGCGGGCCGATGCGGACGAGGAAAAGAAGCCCGGCCACGTCAAGCTGTTTCCCCCGGTGCTGATCCACCTGATCGCCTCGGGCGAAGCCACCGGCAAGCTGCCCGATATGCTCAGCCGGGCGGCGGACATTCACTCACGCGAGGCGGAGCGACGTGCGCTCTTCTTCACCTCGCTGCTCGAGCCGATCCTGATCCTGACGATGGGCGTCGTCGTCATGCTGATCGTCATGGCCGTGCTGCTGCCGATCATCGAGATCAACACGTTGGTTAAGTAGCGACAGCGGGTTTTCGGCTCGGGCCTGGCGCTACCTGATTCGAGCTTCAGCGCCCCACCGGCCGCATCAGCGTGCTCTTGCCGAACAGGCTCTCGATCAGATCCACCGTCAGCCGCGCAGTCTTGTTCTGCACGTCGAAGGCCGGGTTGAGTTCCATGACATCGAGCGAACCCAGCTGGGCGCTGTCGGCGATCATCTCCATGCACAGTTGCGCCTCACGATACGTCGGCCCGCCCGACACGGTGGTGCCGACGCCCGGCGCGATCTCCGGATCGAGGAAATCGACGTCGAAGCTGACGTGCAGGTGGGTCCCGGGATCCATCGTCGCCAGCGCCAGCTCCATCGCGTGGCGCATGCCGAGTTCGTCAATGAAACGCATGTCGAACACTTCGAGACCCGCTTCATGCACGAAGCGCTTCTCGCCGGCGTCGACGCTGCGGATACCGATCTGGCGGATCCAGCGCGGTTCGACCGCGCGCGGCACGCCGCTCATCTCGACCAGTTCACGTGGTCCGTGACCACACAGGCACGCGACCGGCATGCCATGAACGTTGCCGCTCGGCGTCAGCTCGTTGGTGTTGAAGTCGGCATGCGCGTCGAGCCACAGCACGCGCAGCCGCTTGCCGCGCTCGCGGCAGTGCCGGGCAACCGCGCTGATGCTGCCGATCGCCAGGCAGTGATCTCCACCCAGCAGAATCGGCAAGCGGCCGGCACCGAGTTCCCCGCTAACCGCGTCGTGGACGAGCTGGTTCCATGCGACGACTTCTTCGAGGTGCCGGTAGCCGTCGACTGCAGGCAGCCACGGATTCGGCGGCCCGCTGAGATTGCCCTGGTCGATCACCTCCAGGCCGTGCTTCTCCAGCATCGGGCCGATTTCGGCGACCCTCAGTGCCTCCGGGCCCATGCTGGCGCCACGCGTGCTCGCACCGACGTCGGTCGGTGCGCCGATCAGCGAGACGACTTGGGCAGTGGTGGAGGCCGACATCGGGCGCGAGCGTAAACGACTTGCCAGGGCGCAGCCAGCGGCGCGCGCCGATCTGGCCTGGCGGCGGGGTTGCGATAATCGGCCGATGATCCGAACGACCATCGCGCAACTGCCTGCATCGCGCATCCGTGAAGTCGCCAACGCTGGACTGGGCCGCAGCGACGTCCTGAAGTTCTGGTTCGGAGAAGGCGACCAGGTCACACCCGCCTTCATCCGCGACGCGGCAAAAGCCGCACTCGACGCCGGCGAAACCTTCTACAACCACAACCTCGGCATCATCGAGCTGCGCGAGATGCTGGCGGACTACTGCTCGCGCCTGCACCGAACGGCCACGCCGATCAGTGCAGAACGCATTGCCGTCACCAGCGCCGGTGTACATGCGCTGTCGCTCGTGGATCAGGCACTGATCGATCCCGGCGACCGCGTCGTCATCGTCACGCCGGTGTGGCCGAACCTGACGTCGATGCCGCGCATCATGAGCGCCGAGGTGGTGCGGGTCGCGCTCGAATGCCGCGACGGCGCCTGGTCACTCGATATCCAGCGCCTCATCGACGCGGTCACCCCGCAGACCCGGCTGGTGCTCGTCAATTCACCGAACAACCCGACCGGCTGGACGATGCCGCAGCCGGACTGGGATGTGCTGCTGGCGCACTGCCGCCGGCACGGCGTCTGGCTGGTCAGCGACGACGCCTACGAGCGGCTGGTGTTCGAGCCTTCGCTGACGATCGACGGGCACGCGCCCGGCGTGCTGGCCAGCATCGACGACGAGGATCGGGTCATCAGTGCCAACACGTTCTCGAAGAGCTGGACGATGACGGGCTGGCGACTTGGCTGGCTGATCGCGCCAAAGGCTTTCATCGCGCAGATCGGCAAGGTGATCGAGTTCAACACGTCGTGTGCGCCCACCTTCGTGCAGCAGGCCGGCCTGGTCGCGGTACGCGACGGTGAAGCGCTGGTGACGCAGACTGTGGCGCGACTGCGCGCATCGCGCGATCTGCTGGTACGCGGACTGGCTGAATTGCCCGGCGTCGAGGTGGCCCCTCCCCCCGGCGCGATGTACCTCTTCTTCCGCATTGCAGACCGCAGCGACGATAGCCTGGCGTTTGCGAAGCGACTGGTGAGCGAGTCCGGCCTTGGGATTGCGCCCGGCGTGGCATTCGGACCGGAAGGCGAGGGCTACGTGCGCTGGTGTTTTGCTGCTTCCGATGCACTGCTGCAGAAAGGCGTGGAACGCCTGCGGCAGTTCCTGCAGCGTGGCTAGCCTGGCATCCGCTGCACGCCGCGCTGCAGGCCGGCAGCGGCGAAGCCCAGGCTGGCGTAAAGCTGCTCCGGCATCTCGCCGGCCGCAGCGGCGATGATCAGCCGGTCAGCCCGCAACTCCTCGCGTGCATGGCGGGCCGCCGTGGCGACGAGCGCGCGGCACAGTCCGCGACGCCGATAGGCGGCATCGGTCATGACGGACTGGTAGCGCGCCAGTCGCTCACCGTCTTCCGGTTCCGCCTCCACATAGACACCCAGTGCTGACGCCAGCCGCGGTCCGGCCACAGGGTCGTCGATGAACGCACCGAACCAGTTGCCCTGCCCTGCGCGAGCCAAGGCTCGCCAACGCTCGACGCGTCGACTCGCAAACGGCCGGTACTCGCCCTCCTCGAATTCCGCGCCGCGTGTCGCGACGCTCAGTTCGACGAGCGCAGACCAGTCGCGCTCGGCGGTGTCGCCGCGCAGCGGGAGCGGCCGCAGCAGCGCGTCGAGGGTAGGCGGCGGCGCGCTCGGCACGTCCGTGGCGTGCATCACCGTGGCGTTGTTCTGCTTGTAGCCGTCGGCAAGGAAGCCGGCGATGTCCCCCAAAGCGTCTTCCATCCAGCCGAAAGCGCGGTGTGTCGACAGCGGCTGTTCCGCGGCGATCAAACGTTCGAACAAGGCCGGCCAGCGCTGCGCGTCGCCAGGCTGGGGCGCACGCTCGAACAGCAGGTAGTTGCCCCAGTAGTAGGTCGGATTCGACGGCGTACGGATCACGCGGCAACCGTGCTCCGCGCGGCAGTCAATCACCTCGCCATCTGCGCGATGAAAGATGAGCTCGGTACGGAACCCCAGCGCTGCCGCCGTTGCCACGCTTAAGCCCGGTTCGCGCGTCGTCAGTCCGACGCCGAGGTCTCTGCCAGCCCACGCTTCGACAGCATCGGCTCCACCTTCGGATCGCGCCCGCGAAATGCACGGAACGCGGCTGCGGGTTCCAGCGTGTTGCCGGCGGAGTAGACGTAGCGCTGCAGGCGCTCGGCAACGGCCGGATCGAACGGATTGCCGGCCTCGAGGAAGGCGTTGTAGCCGTCGGCGTCGAGCACTTCAGCCCACATGTAGACGTAATAGCCGGCCGCATAGCCCGAGCTCGCGAACAGGTGCAGGAAGTGTGGCAGGCGGTGGCGCATCACGATCTCGCGCGGCATGCCCAGGCGCTTCAGTTCCTCGCGCTCGAACTCGGTGATGTCGATGTCCTCGGCCACCGAGGCATGCAGCGCCATGTCGACCAGTGCGCAGGCGGTGTATTCGACCGTCTCGAAGCCCTGGTTGAAGCGGCGCGCCTGCTCCAGCCGCGCGATCAGTTCGTCGGGCATCGGCGCGCCGGTCTCGACATGACGCGCATGCCGTCGCAGCACGTCGGGCTCGAGCAGCCAGTTCTCGAAGATCTGCGACGGCAGCTCGACGAAGTCGCGCAGCACCTGCGTGCCCGACAGGCTTTCAAAGGTCACCTGCGACAGCAGGCCGTGCAGCCCATGACCGAACTCATGGAACAGCGTCAGTGCATCGTCGAGCGAAAGCAGGGTCGACTCGCCCGGCGCGCCCTTCGCGAAGTTGTTGTTGTTGACGATGATCGGCAGCACGTCGCCGGCAATGCGTGACTGCAGACGATAGGAACTCATCCAGGCGCCGCCGCGCTTGGTCGGCCGCGCAAAGTTGTCGTGCAGGAACACGCCGATAGCGCGGTCGTCGCGGCCGCGAACTTCATAGACCTTCACGTCGGGGTGATAGGCCGCGATCTCGGGCCGAAGGATGAACGTCAGCCCGAAGAGACGCTGGGCGCAGTCGAATGCCGCGGCCACGATTCGTTCTAGCGCGAAGTACGGCTTGACGGCGGCGTCGTCCACCGCGTAGCGCACCTGCCGCACTTTCTCGGCGTAGTAGCGCCAGTCCCATGGCTCGATCGTCGTTGGCTCGCCACGCGACGCCGCGAGCGCGGCCAGGGCGTCGCGCTCCTCCGTCGCTCGTTTCTTGGCCGGTGTCCACACCTGTTCCAGCAGTCGCGCGACGGCCGCCGGGGTTCCAGCCATCCGGTCGACCAGCGCATAGTCCGCGTACGTCCCGTAACCCATCAGCGACGCTTGTTCCCTTCGCAATGCGAGGATCTCGCGGGCGATCGGACGGTTGTCATGCTCGCCGGCGTGCTCACCACGCGACATCCAGGCCGTGAACGCCTGCTCGCGAAGGTCGCGCCGATCCGAGAAGGTCAGGAAGGGCACCACCAGCGAGCGGCTCAGCGTGATCGCCCACGCGTCCGGCCGGCCGCGCTGCTGCGCCGCCTGGCGAGCCGACACGCGCATGAACGGCGGCAATCCGGCGAGTTCACGCTCGTCGTCCAGCCACAGGGCCCAGTTCGATTCGTCGTGCAGCACGTTCTGCGAGAACGCGGTCTGCAGTTCGGCCAGGCGCTGGACGATCGCGCCCAAGCGCTGCTTGTCGGCGGCGGACAGGCGGGCGCCGGCGAGCACGAAGTCCAGATGCACTCGCTCCAGCAGCCGTTGCGCTTCGGGCGCGAGGTCGAGCGCTTCGCGCCGCGCGTGCAGGTCATCCACGCGGCCAAACAACTTGTCGTTCAGGTAGATGGCGCTGTGGTGCGTCGCCAGCCGCGGCGCCATCGTGCGCTCGACGGCCTGCAGCTCAGGCGACGTTTCTGAGCTGCAGAGGTTGTGAAAAAGGTGACCGATGCGGGCCAGCAGCCGCCCGCTGGCATCGAACGCGGCGATCGTGTTGTCGAACGATGGCGCCTGCGACTGCGTCGCGATGCGCTCGATCTCGGCATTGTGCTGGGCCAGCGCCACATCGAACGCCGCTACGAAATGCCCGGCGCGGACTTCACCGAACGGCGGCAGTCCGTACGGTGATTTCCACTCGACAAGCAGGGGATTGTTTGAGGTCATCGGGACACCTTCGAAGAGCCCGCAACGATACCGAATGCCCCGCGCTCCCGCGACGCCGTGCAACCCCGTGATTTCGGCATCGCACACATCGACTTGAGGTCCGGACGACCGCGGCCGTGCCCGGCGGATGGGCGGTACACCTCGCCGTTACGCGGCGTTTCCGTTTGTAAAGATGCTTGGGAGACGACCCGGCGTCGCGTTCAGATGCGCGAGGTCGGACAACAACAAAGGAGACGGTGATGTTCTTCATCAGTCGCGCCGCGCACGCCGCACTGTTCGCCAGTGCCGTGGCACTCGGTCTGACGGCCTGCGGCGGCAGTTCATCTCCGGCCAGTCCGTCGCCGGCATCCCCGAGCGCCCCGAGTCCCGCTCCCCCACCGCCCGCCGCACCCACTGCAGACGAAGCAGCGCGCTTCCTGGGACAGGCCACCTTTGGCCCGACCGAAAGCGACATCGCCCGTGTGCAGGCGCTGGGCTATGGCGGGTGGATCGACGAGCAGTTCGCCATCGTGCCCACTCCACACCTCACCTACGTGCGGGCCAACGCCAATCCGCTGCTCTTCGGGGCCAATTTCAGCTTCATGCAGGACTCGTTCTGGCAGCAGGCCATCGCTGCCCCGGACCAGTTGCGCCAGCGCGTGAAGTTCGCGTTGTCACAGATCGTCGTCGTGTCGGCCGAGAGCGGAACGATCGCCACGGCGGCTGAGGGCCTGGCCAACTACGTGGATCTGCTTGGCGCGCACGCCTTCGGCAACTACCGCACGCTGCTCGAAGCGGTCGCGACCAGCCCGATGATGGGTCTGTATCTCTCGCACCTGCGCAACCAGAAGGCCGACCCGGTCACCGGGCGCGTGCCGGACGAGAACTTTGCGCGCGAGGTGATGCAGCTGTTTTCCATCGGGCTTACCGAGATCAATCTCGACGGCTCGCCGAAGCTCGTCAACGGCCAAGCCGTCGAGACCTACACGAACGCCGACATCACCGGCCTCGCGCGCGTGTTCACCGGCTGGAGCTGGGCGGCACAGGACACCTCGAACGCGAGCTTCAACGGCGGCGGTACCGCCTACGCCGACCGCATCGTGCGGCCGATGCAGCCATATCTGCAGTTCCACGAGAACGACAGCAAGTCCTTCCTCAACGTGACGATCCCGCCCGGTACAACGGCGCAGGACAGCCTGAGGATCGCGCTGGATACCTTGTTCAACCACCCGAACCTGTGTCCGTTCATCGGCAAACAGCTGATCCAGCGGCTCGTCACCAGCAATCCCTCTCCGGCGTACGTCGGCCGGGTCTCGTCCGCCTGCGTCAACAACGGGGTTGGCGTACGCGGCGACATGGAGGCGATCGTGCGCTCGATCCTGCTCGACGACGACGCGCGCAGCGCCGCCGGCCTTTCCAATCCGCAGTTCGGCAAGTTGCGCGAGCCGGTGCTTCGACTGTCGCAGTGGGCGCGCTGCTTCGGTGCGACATCAACGTCGGGCAACTGGCTGATCCGCAATCTCGACAGCCCCGCAACGTCGCTCGGTCAGCAGCCGCTGCGCGCACCGTCGGTCTTCAATTTCTTCCGGCCGGGCTACGTGCCGGCGAATACCGCGATTGCGAGCGCCGGACTGGTGGCTCCGGAATTCCAGATCACCGGCGAGACTTCGGTTGCCGGATACACCAACTTCATGCAGGGCGTGATCTCGGGCGGCGTCGGCATCAACCGCGATGTACGAGCCGCCTACAGCGCTGAACTGGCCGTGGCCGACAACGCCGACGCGCTGATCGACCGCGTCAATCGCTGCCTGATGGCCGGCGCGATGGGACCGCAGCAGCGCCAGGAGATCCGCGACGCCGTCAATGCGCTCGCGGTCACCGCCCCTAACGGCGCCGCCAACCGCGTCTACACCGCGGTGCTGCTGACGATGGCTTCGCCCGACTACCTCGTGCAGAAATAGTCTGGAGCACACGACGATGCAACCCCTGAATGCCTCCCGCCGCGTTTTCCTGCGCCAAGTGTCTGCCCTCAGCCTGGCGGGCAGCGCGGCTCCCTTCGCGCTGAATCTCGCCTCCATCGGTGCTGCATCGGCCTCGACCGCCGCCGACTACAAGGCGCTGGTGTGCGTCTTCCTCTATGGCGCCAACGACGCCCACAACACGGTCGTCCCCTACGACGCGGCCGGGTACTCGACCTATGCCGGTGTGCGCGGTGCACTCGCGTGGCCGCAGGCCGAGCTGATACCGCTGGCTCCGGCCACGCCGCTGCCGGGCAGCCAGCAAGTGGCGCTGCCTGCCGCACTTGCTCCGCTCGCGGCATTGTTCGATGCAGGACGGTGCGCCGTCGTCGCCAATGTTGGCCCGTTGGTGGTGCCGACCGATCGGACGAGTTTCAGCAACAAGTCGGTGCCGCTGCCGCCGAAACTCTTCTCGCACAACGACCAGCAGTCGGTGTGGCAGGCGTCGGTGCCGGAAGGCGCGAAGTTCGGCTGGGGCGGACGCATCGGCGACCTGCTCGCGAGCCAGAACACGAATCAGCTCTTCACCTGCAACTCGCTGACCGGCAATGCTGTGTTCCTGAGCGGCCAGGTGGTGCAGCCGTTCCAGATCGATCCGGCGCAAGGCTCGATCCCATTTAACGCGCTGACGGCCGGTTCGCTGTATGGCTCGACGACCGGCGCATCGGCCTTGCGCGCCTCGCTGACCCGCGCGCGCACGCACCTGATGGAAGGTGACCTGCGCAACATCAACCAGCGCTCGATCGACTCCAACACGGCACTCGCCGCGGCGCTGGCCGTGGCCCCGGCATTGACGACGTCGTTTCCCGCAGGCAGCACGCTGGCCACGCAGCTGGCGATGGTGGCGAAGATCATTTCTGTCAGCGCGGAACTTGGTGCGAAGCGCCAGGTGTTCATGGTGTCGCTCGGCGGCTTCGACACGCACTCGGGGCAGGACACGACGCATTCGGCACTGCTCGGCCAGCTGGCCGGCGCCATCGACGCCTTCCAGAAGGCACTGGTCGAGCTCAACGCAGCGCAGAAAGTGACTCTGTTCACTGCATCGGACTTCGGCCGGACGCTGACA
>Ga0316603_10000351_pt1 | contig 23726 bp, 21 predicted proteins | sample OWC_soil_day10_n_FD_207649 | JGI IMG/M metagenome (GOLD analysis project Ga0316603, IMG submission 207649) | Wetland soil microbial communities from Old Woman Creek delta, Ohio, United States - OWC_soil_day10_noCT | ecosystem: Environmental > Terrestrial > Soil > Wetlands | place: USA: Ohio... | reverse complement strand
GCAAGTCGACGATCCACTGTTCGGCAACACGCCGGTGCAGATGCCGCTCGCGACCTTGCTCGGCAAGCCGCCGCGCATGACGCGCGACGTGCGGCGCCTGCCGCATGCCGGGGACGACTTCGACTCGGAAGGCGTCGAACTGCGCGAAGCCGTGATGCGTCTGCTGCGGCTGCCGACGGTCGCCGACAAGACCTTCCTCGTCACCATCGGCGATCGCTCGGTCGGGGGCATGATCAGCCGCGACCCGCTGGTGGGCCCTTGGCAGGTGCCGGTGAGCGACGTCGCCGTCACGACCAGCGGTTACTTCTCGAACCGCGGCGAGGCCATGGCGATGGGCGAGCGCACGCCGCTCGCGCTCATCGACTCCGCCGCCTCGGGCCGCATGGCGGTGGCCGAGGCGGTCACCAACATCGCCGCCGCCGACGTGGCGCGCATCGAGGACATCCGGCTCTCGGCCAACTGGATGGCGGCCTGCGGCGAGCCCGGCGAGGACGCGGACCTCTACGACGCGGTCCGCGCGATCGGCGAGGAACTGTGCCCGGCGCTCGGCATCGCCATCCCGGTCGGCAAGGATTCGCTGTCCATGAAGACCGCCTGGCGGGACGAGGGCGGGGACCGCAAGGTGGTCGCACCCGTGTCGCTGATCGTGTCGGCATTCGCACCGGTTCAGGACGTGCGCCGTACGCTCACGCCCGAGCTGCGCACCGACTGCGGTCCCACGCGACTCGTGCTGATCGACCTCGGCGGCGGCCTCGACCGGCTTGGCGGCTCGTGCCTTGCGCAGGTATTCGGCAAGGTTGGGCGCGAGGCGCCGGACTGCGATGATCCGCAGCGGCTTCGCGCCTTTTTCGACGCGGTGGCACGCCTGCGCGCCGATGGGCTCGCGCTCGCCTATCACGATCGTTCGGACGGCGGCCTGTTCGTGACGCTCGCCGAGATGGCGTTCGCGGGTCGCTGCGGCATCGATGTCGAGCTGCGCTCGTCTGACACCGCGGCCGTCGTCGCGGAGCTCTTCGCGGAGGAACTCGGCGCGGTGCTGCAGGTGCGCGAGGCGGACCTCGAGCGGGTCCTCGGGCGGCTGGGTGAGGCAGGCCTCGGCCCGTACGTGCGGGCGCTCGGCCGGGTCGTCGCGGAAGACCGCGTGCGCATCACGGGACCGGCGGGCGAGGTCTTCGCCGCGACGCGTACCGAGCTGCGCGCGGCGTGGTCCGAGACCAGCTTCCTCATGCAGTCGTTGCGCGACAACCCGGACTGCGCGCGCGAAGAATACGCCCGCGCCATCGACCCGGCCGACCCTGGGCTTTCGGCCAGACTGAGCTTCGACCCGGCGCAGGACGTCGCGGCGCCGTACGTGCAGACGGGCGTGCGCCCCAGGGTCGCGATCCTGCGCGAGCAGGGCGTCAACAGCCAGGTCGAGATGGCGGCGGCCTTCCATCGCGCGGGCTTTGAGGTGCACGACGTGCACATGACCGACCTCATCGCCGGGCGCCAGCGCCTCGACAACTTCCGCGGCCTCGTAGCCTGCGGCGGGTTCTCCTACGGCGACGTGCTCGGTGCGGGCGAGGGCTGGGCGAAGTCCATCCTCTTCAACGCCCAGCTGCGCGAGCAGTTCACGGCGTTCTTCGCGCGGCCGGAGACCTTCACGCTCGGCATCTGCAACGGCTGCCAGATGCTCTCGGCGCTCAAGGCGCTGGTGCCCGGTGCGGAGCACTGGCCGCGCTTCGTGCGCAATCGCTCCGAACAGTTCGAGGGACGCGTGGGACTCGTCGAGGTGCTGCCGACGCCCTCGCTGTTCTTCGCCGGCATGGCCGGCACCGTCATGCCGATCGCAGTCGCGCACGGCGAGGGACGCGCGGAGTTCGCCGACGACGCCGCATTCGCAGCCTGCGCCACGAGCGGGCTCATCAGCCTGCGCTTCGTGGACAACGGCGGCAGCCCGACCGAAACCTATCCCGCGAACCCTAACGGCTCGCCGCAGGGCATCACCGGCCTCACCAGCCGCGACGGGCGGGCCACCATCCTGATGCCGCATCCCGAGCGGGTATTCCGCAGCGTGCAGAATTCGTGGCGGCCGGCGGAGTGGGGCGAGGACGGAGGCTGGCTCAGGATGTTCCGCAACGCCCGAGTCTGGGTGGGCTAGGCCCGGAAGCGCGTCACTCCGCGCCGGCTGCCTTCCCGATCGGCCCGATCTGCCTGATCTTGTCGAGTGATTCCTCGGCGAAGAACCGCCGTACCATCATCGACTGCTGCAGCTTGCCGCGGCGCACGTAGGCTTCGTACAGCACGTCCTTGACGAGCTCGAGCAGCACGCCGGCCTCGTAGTCGCCGATGTCCGGCATCGACGGCCACGGGTCCGCGTCGCTGCCGAACATCACCTTCTTCACCGTCGCGAAGGTCTCGGCGTCGATGTCCGCCATCTCGCGCGCCTCGGTGAGCTGGTTGAAGATCCTGAGGCGGCCATTCTCGCCGAGGTCGCGGATGACCGTCTGCGCCGTGCGCCGGCACATCGAGGCGAAGGCGTTGAACTGGCTGGCCGAGAAGCAGGCGAGTGCCTCGCGGAACAGCTTTTCGGTGTCCTCGGGCAGGTAGGTGAAGCTGAATTTCTCGCGCGCCCGCTCCAGCTCGACGAAGGTGTTGGCGAGCTCGACGCGACTCGCGCCGTAGATCTTCACGGCGAAGCGCAGGAAGATCGGCGCGTTGCAGGAGTCGCAGCGATAGACGAGGCCCACGTGGCTCGGTCGTGCCGCGACGAGCTCCGGGAACTGCGGGATCGACACCGCCGTGATGTGCGAGAACACCTGGCAGTGCGGGCAATTGAGCGCCAGGCTGCGCTCCTGGTCGTGGTGCAGGCGGCTGTTCGCGTCGATGTAGACGGACATGTGCAGCGTTCTGGGCGGCGTTCGTGGGCTGGCGACCAGCGAAGTGTAGCCCAAGCCCGATCGTGCGGCACAGGGCGCGCGACGAAGCGCTCAGCGAGCGGGTGAGGTGCTTTCGACGACCGGCGACTGGCCGGCGATGACCTCGAGTTCGTTGGCACCGTCGAGGCGCACGTGGAAGCGCTGTCGATGGGCCATGGGTTGCCACGAACCCGGGAGCGTCAGCGCGCCGGCGGCCAACGACCAGCGCGAGCCTGTGCCGAGTCGCGACCACAGGTCGGTGCCCTGTGCCTGGTGCAGGGTGAAACGGCCCGAGGGTCCGGCGGATCCGTCCGCGGTGTCGGCCGCGGCTTTGCGGGCTTCGAGGACGGCGAGCTGGTAGATCGGGCGAAGGCCCAGTGCGGCCGCGCGCGGCGTCCAGTCGAGGCCACGGGCCTCGAGGCGCCACTCATCGCCCTCCAGTTCGAAGACCTGCATGCGACCGGAGGGCAGCCGCGTGAGCGTGGCGCGATAGCGCTGCGCGCCGGCCTGCTCGAAGAACACCTCCGCCACGGCCTGGTTCGGCCGCATGGGCTGGTAGGTTTCCAGGTTTCGAACGACCGGCCACGCCGTTCCCACGAGCCCCGTCGCCGCGACCGCAAGCAGCAGGTTGCCGGCAGCGGCCCAGCGGCGGCCTGCGAGCCAGCGGCTCCAGGCGAGCAGCGCCGTGACGAGGGCGAAGCCGGCGAGCACGAGCAGCGGCGCGCTCATGCCCGATCAGGCCAGGAAGCGCGACCAGGCCCCGGCGCGGACCAGTCGAGCGAGCGTATCGATGTCGCGGTCGAGCCGGTGGTCGTGGCGGTGCAGCGGTACGTGTTCGCGGATCAGCGCATGCACGCGCTGCAGCTCGGGCGTGGTCGTGAGCGGCTGCATGGAGTCCACGGCGTGCGCCGCTGCGAGCAGCTCGATGCCGAGCACCGTCGCGGTGTTCGCGCACACCGCGAGCAGCTTGCGGCCGGCCCAGGGCGCCATGCTGACGTGGTCCTCCTGGCCGGCGGAGGTCGGCAGGCTGTCCACGGAGGCCGGGTACGCGAGGGTCTTGTTCTCCGACACGAGGGCCGCCGCGGTGACGTGCGCCATCATGAAGCCCGACTCGAGGCCGGGCTCGTTGGCGAGGAACATGTTGAGGTTCGGGTTCACGCGGCGGTCGAGCAGGTCGATGCGGCGCTCGGAGATGCTGGCGAGTTCGGCGACCGCGATCGCGAGGAAGTCGCTCACGAAGCCGACGGGCTCGGCGTGGAAGTTGCCGCCCGAGAGGATCTCGTCGCCGAAGATCAGCGGGTTGTCGGACACGCCGTTCGCCGCCGCGCCCAGCACCCGCCGGGCGTGCTCGAGCGTGTGCTCGACCGCGCCGAACACCTGCGGCATGCAGCGGACGGCGTAGGGGTCCTGCACGCGCTCGCAGTTCTCGTGGCTGCGGCGGATCTCGCTGTCGGTGAGCAGGTGGCGCAGGCGGCGGGCGACTTCGACCTGTCCGGGCAGACGACTCGCGTCCTGGATGCGTTCATCGAAGGGCGCGTGGCTGCCCGCGAGTCCCTCGACGGTGAGGGCGCCCGCCACGATCGAGGCGTCGATCAGGCGCTCGGCCTGGAAGAGTCCCTCGAGGGCCAGCGCGAGGCTCAATTGCGTGCCGTTCAGCAGCGCGAGTCCTTCCTTGGCCTGCGGCGCGAGCGGCTCGAGATCGGCGGCGCGCAGAACAGCTTCGTTCGCGAGCGCTTGCCCGTCCTGCGAAGCCTCACCCTCGCCGATCAGCGCGAGTCCGATGTGCGCGAGCGGCGCGAGGTCGCCCGAGGCGCCCACCGAGCCCTGCGCGGGCACGACAGGCAGGACGTCTGCATTGAGGAATGCGAGCAGCATCTCGGCGAGCAGCGGGCGCGCGCCGGAGTAGCCCGCCGCGAGGCTGTTGGCCTTGAGCAGCAGCATGCGGCGCACGAGCTGCGGCGGCAATGGCTCGCCAGTGCCGCAGGCGTGGCTGCGGATCAGGTTCAGCTGCAGCTTGCGCGTCTGTGCGGCCGGGATGACCCGGTTGGCGAAGGCGCCGAAGCCGGTGTTGATGCCGTAGGTGGTCTCGCCCCTCGAGACCGCGCGCTCGACGGCCTCGACCGAGGCCTGCATGCGCTCGCGCGCCGCCGCCGCCAGCCTTACCCGCGGTCGCAGCGACTCGAAGTCGCGCAGCGCCGCCAGCGTGAGCCGGGACCCGTCGATCTCGAGCACGGACCTGCTTGTCGACACCGTCGTCATGCAGTTACCCCCCCGGCGCAGTCTACCGCGCTCAGGCGTGCAGCGACCGGTAGCGCACGCGGTGCGGCTGCTCGGCGTCGTCGCCGCGGCGCTTCTTGAGGTCCTCGACGTACTCGGAGTAATTGCCCTCGAACCAGACCACTTCCGAGTTGCCCTCGAAGGCGAGGATGTGGGTCGCGATGCGGTCGAGGAACCAGCGGTCGTGCGAGATCACCACCGCGCAGCCCGGGAAGGACAGGAGCGCCTCCTCGAGCGCGCGCAGGGTCTCGACGTCGAGGTCGTTGGTCGGCTCGTCGAGCAGGATGACGTTGCCGCCTTCCTTCAACACCTTGGCGAGGTGCACGCGGTTGCGCTCGCCGCCCGACAGCTCGCCGATCATCTGCTGCTGCTGCGCGCCACGGAAGTTGAAGCGTCCGACGTAGGCGCGCGAGGGCGTCTCGTAGTTGCCGACCTTGAGCAGGTCGAGGCCGTTCGAGATCTCCTGCCAGACCGTCTTCTTGTCGTCTAGCGTCTGGCGGGACTGGTCCACGTAGGCGAGCTGCACGGTGGGACCGACGCGGATCTCGCCCGCGTCCGCGGTCTCCTGGCCGGTGATGATGCGGAACAGCGTGGTCTTGCCGGCGCCGTTCGGGCCGATGATGCCCACGATGCCGCCCTGCGGCAGGTTGAAATCGAGGTTCTCGAACAACAGCTTCTCGCCGTAGGCCTTCGAGAGGCCCTTGGCCTCGACCACGAGCTCGCCGAGGCGCGGGCCCGGCGGAATGTAGATCTCGTTGGTCTCGTTGCGCTCCTGGAACTCACGCGACTGCAGTTCCTCGAAGCGCTGCAGGCGGGCCTTGCTCTTGGCCTGCCGCGCCTTCGGGTTCTGGCGGACCCACTCGAGCTCGCGGGCGAGCATCTTCTTGAGCGCGCCCTGCTGCTGCTCCTCGACCTTGAGGCGCGCTTCCTTCTGCTCGAGCCAGGAGGAGTAGTTGCCCTGCCACGGGATGCCGTGGCCGCGGTCGAGCTCGAGGATCCAGCCGGCGACGTTGTCGAGGAAGTAGCGGTCGTGAGTCACGGCGATGACCGTGCCCGGGTACTGTTCGAGGAAATGCTCGAGCCAGCGCACCGACTCCGCGTCGAGGTGGTTGGTGGGCTCGTCGAGCAGCAGCATGTCGGGCTTCGAGAGCAGCAGCTGGCACAGCGCCACGCGACGCCGCTCGCCGCCCGAGATCTTCGTGACGTCGGCGTCCCACGGGGGCAGGCGCAGCGCGTCGGCGGCCACCTCGAGCTGGCGGTCGAGGTTGTGGCCGTCGGTCGCCTGGATGATCGCCTCGAGTTTCGCCTGCTCGGCAGCGATCTTGTCGAAGTCGGCGTCCGGCTCGGCGTAGGCCGCATAGACCGCCTCGAGCTTGGCGAGCGCGTCCTTGATGTGGGCGACCGCCACCTCGACGTTGCCGCGCACGTCCTTGGTCGGGTCGAGCTCGGGCTCCTGCTGCAGGAAGCCGATCTTGATGCCGGGCTGCGGCCGCGCCTCGCCCTCGAAGTCCTTGTCCACGCCGGCCATGATCCGCAGCAGCGTGGATTTGCCCGAGCCGTTGAGACCGAGCACGCCGATCTTGGCGCCGGGGAAGAAGCTCAGGGAGATGTCGCGCAGGATGACGCGCTTCGGCGGCACGATCTTGCCGACGCGGTTCATGGTGTAGACGTACTGGGCCATGGACGGGGCTTTGCTGGGGGAGCGGAAAAGGGCCGCGATTATGCGTCCTCAGGGCCGTCCTGCGCCACGCGGGTGCACGGGCGGGTCCGTCCAGGCCGCCGGATCGAGCGCGTAGAACTCCTTCAACAGGGAGTAGAGGCGCGGGTGGGCGGCGCGCAGCTCCGCCGGGCGCTCGAAGAAATCCTCGGTCGCGACCGCGAAGAACTCGGCCTCGTCCTCGGCCGCATACGGGTCGAGGAAGGTGTACTCGCCACGGTCCACCGCATCGAGCATCGCGTCGAACTCGAGGGTGACGTCGGCGGCCCAGGCGCTCACGGGGCGATCGCCCTCGGCGAGGCCCGCTCCCTCGGCGTCGAGATAGTGCGCGAACTCGTGCAGGGCGACGTTGTAGCCCTCGCCCGGAGCGCGCGCCGCCTCGAGGACGTCGTCCCACGAAAGGATGATGCGGCTGGATTCCCATGCCTCGCCGGACAGCACGCGCCGGCGCTGCTCGACGACGCCGGCCTCGTCCTCGATCTCGTCCTCGACCCAGAACGCGGTCGGATACACCAGCACCGAGTGCAGCGCGTCGTAGTGTCCGCGGCGGCCGAGCACCAGCAGGCAGGCAAGGGCGGCGAGCGTGGCCCGGATCTCCTCGGTGACCACGAGGCCATTGCAGCCGATGAACTCCTTCTCGGCGAGGAACGCGCTCACGAGGGACTCGAGCCGCGCGCGGAGCCCGGGAGGGAGTCGTCGCACCGCGGGCACGTTGCGCTCGATGGCGGCGCGCGCGCCCGCCGACAGGGGCTCGGTCATGCGGACGGCGCGGCGCCGCGCCCGCCACCACGGCACGGCGATCAGCCACGCGAGCACGCCGATCGCGACGATGGCGATCGCGACGATCGGCGTCACCGCGATCTCAGCCGTAGGATTTCTTCAGGCGCTCGACCAGCTTGACGTAGGCCTCTTTCGCCTTCGTCGAGTCCGTGCCCTTGAGCTTCGCCCAGGCGTCGAACTTGGCGCGGTTGGCGAAGTCGAGGGCGCCGGGACGCTCGCCCGTCACGTCGCCCGCGGTCGCCTGCTTGTAGTGCGCATACAGCCGCAGCATGTCCTCGTTGTCGGGACGCTTGGTGAGCGTCTTGACGTCGGCCACGGCGGTCTCGAACTGCTTGTTCAGGTCGGGCATTCGTCTCATCCCCTGGTTTTCGAACCGGAGCAGCATACCCGAGCGTCAGGGTCAGGTCCGCAGCCGGTTGACGAGCTCCTTGAGGCGACGCAGGTCGGCGTCGGTCGGACGCGGGCCGTAGCGCAGGCCGGCATAGAGGCCCCGGATCGACTCGAGCTCGACGGCGAGATCGGGACAGGCCGCCGCGGCACGCTCGAGGAAGGCCACCGGGCCCTCGGTCGGGCCCGGCACGAGGCCGCGATGGCGCAGGTGTCGCGTCACGATCGCGTGCAGCCGCGCCGGCCAGTCGAGCGGCGGCGCACGAAAGCGCCACGCGAGGTACAGCGACAGCGCCGTGAAGAAAACGGCGAGGCTCGCGGCCATGCCGAGGCCGAGCGTGCGCCAGTCCGGGTCGTCGATGCCGAGCCGCTCGAGCAGGTTCATCTGGCGCGCCGCGTTGAAGCGCACCACGCGCTCGTTCCAGAAATCGTTGACGGTGTCCCAGCCGAGCGTCACCTGGGCCCAGAGCTCGCTCGCGTCGCGCAGTCGGCCGGGCACGGGCTCCGACTCCGCCACCGCGCGGATCAGTCCCTGCTCGATGCGCTCCGGCGCCACGGCGGCGGTGGGATCCACGCGCAGCCAGCCGCGGTCGGCCACCCAGATCTCGGACCAGGCGTGCGCGTCCGACTGGCGCACGATGAGGTAGCCGCCGAGCGGATTGAACTCGCCGCCCTGGTAGCCCGTGACGACGCGCGCCGGCACGCCGGCCGCGCGCATCACGAGCGTGAAAGCTGCCGCGTAGTGCTCGCAGAACCCGCGTCGGGTCTCGAACAGGAACTCGTCCATCGCGTTCTCGGCGAGCCTGGGCGGGTCGAGCGTGTAGACGAACGGCTGCTCGCGGAACATCGTGAGCAGTGCCCCGGCGACGGCGAGCGGATCGCCGTGGCGCGCGAGGAGATCGGCCGCAAGTGCGCGGCTGCGTGGGTTGCCCTCGGGCGGCAGTTGCAGTCCCTTGCGGCGCAGCGTCTGAGGCAGCTCGGCGCCGGCCACGAAGCGCGGGTAGGAGCGCAGGCGGAACGAGGAGACCTCCGTCAGGCGCCGCGGCGAGACCAGCTGGAAATCGTAGGTCCGGTAGGCCTCGCGCACCGGCCACTCCGACGGAATGTCGAGCGCGAGGATCCATTGCCGGTCGGTCGGCTCGAGCGTGATCTGGTAGTCCACCGGGTCGCCGAGCAGTACAACGTCCTGCTCCGGGAAGGCCTGTGCGTGCGGCCGCCGCCAGGTGCGCCCGTCGAACTCGTGCAAGACGGGACCGCGCCAGTATCGCTGGGCGGGCGGCGGCAGCGCACCGTCGAAACGCACCCTGAAGGCCACCTCGCCCGACACGCTCAGGTCGGAGATCTCGCCCGGCGTCATTTCGTCGCCGAGTCCGGTGCGTGCCGACTGTCCGGCCGCGACGCCCCAGAACGGTCCCGGCAGGCGCGGGAACAGCACGAACAGCAGCACGGCGAGCGGCAGCGCCTGCAGCGAGAGCGCGCCTGCGCGCACCAGCACCTCGCGGGGCGAGCTGCCGCCGGTGCCCGCGTGCACGCGCAGCAGGGCGGCTGTGACGAAGGCGACACCCGCGAGCAGGTAGGGCAGCTGCGCCAGCCGCTGGTCGCGCAGCATGGCCGCGTACAGCAGGAAGTAAGCGATGAAGGCGAGCACGGTCAGGTCGCGCGATGCACGCGTCTCGAGCAGCTTCACGCCCGCCATGAGAGCGAGGAACACGGTACCCGCCTCGATGCCGTTCACGGTGCGGTAGGAACCGAGCACCGCGAGCGGCACGATCACGAGCACCACGATCCGCAGCCAGCGCGGCACCAGCGGCCAACCGCGACGATCGGCCGCCCATCGCCAGCCGCAGGCCGCGACCACCAGCAGAGTCGCCCAGGGCGGCAGGAACGGCAGGTGCGGTACGACTGCGACCAGTAGCGCGGCCAGGACCCAGCCGAGCCCGCGCAGCGGCACGGTGCCGGTTGCAGGTCCTGAAGCAGCGGCGGACTCAGGCGCGGCCACGGCCGTCCTCGTAGAGCGCGAGGGCGTTCAGGCAGCGCTCGCGCTGCGCCGGGCCGACGTTCGGCTCGATCACCACTCCGGGCAGGCGCAGCCCGTAGGCTTCGCCGCGCTCGTGCGCGTCGAGCACCCAGCGGCACAGCTGCGCGAGCCGCGCCTCCGTGCCGAGCGCGGGCAGCGCCTCCCAGTCGAAGACGTGCGACACGACGTCGGTGCCGGCGTACTGCTTGGTGAGCAGGCCCTGGCCGCGCGCGTACGCCTTCCAGGCGATGCGTCGCAGCGAGTCGCCGGGCTGGAACGGGCGCAAGCCCGCAAAGTCGTGCTCGCCCTGCGCGCGGTCCTGTGCGCCGCCGGTGTCGGTCTCGATGCCGGGCGGTGTGCGGCCGCGGGCCGCCGGTGCGGGCCAGGCGATCGCGTGGTGATCTCCGTGCACCACGACCCAGGCCCGGAACAGCCCGAGCGGGTGTCGTGTCGCCACCGTGTAGCGCGCGAGCGGCACTCGACCGCGGCGTGCAGCGGCCAGGCGCAGCTCGATGGTCGCCGGACCGGCCGCCGGCAGGTCCGCAATGCACGGCGGGGCGGAACCGGCGGCGAGCTCGATCTGCGGCCTCGGCACGACCGAAGGGTTCTCGAGCAAGAGCCGGAAGGCGACCTCGCCGCCGGCGAAGGCCGATTCCGCCGCCGCGAGCCGCAGTTCGAGCCCGACGAGGTTGCCGTGGCAGTGGTGCATGGCGACGAGGCCGATGCTCGCAAGCAGGAAGGCGAGCCCGAGACCGAGGTTATTGCCGAAATTGAGGCCGCCCAGGATCATCGCCAACACCATGGCCGCGTAGCCGAGGCCGAGTGCCGTGGGCAGGATGTAGATGCGCCGCCGGTCGAGGCGCACCGGATCGCGGTCCGGGCCCTGCCGCCGGCGGATCCAGGCCTGCACGCGCGCGTCGAGGGCCGAACGCAGTCCGCGGGACGGTTCAGCCATCGGGTCTCAGGGAACGGGGACCGCTTCGAGGACGTGCCGGCCCACCTGTCCCGCGCCGCGAAACCGCGACTCGTCGCGCGGCGCGAGGCGGTGACCGACCACGGGACCGAGCACGGCCTGCACGTCCTCGGGCAGCACGCCTGCGTGTCCGTGCATGAGCGCCCACGCCTGAGCGGCGCGCAGCAGGGCGATCACGGCGCGCGGCGACAGGCCCGCCTCGAAATCCGCCGACTGGCGCGTGTAGGCGGCGACGGCCTGCACGTAGTCGAGCAGTGCGTCGGAGACGTGCACGCGCGGCACGTCGCCCTGCAGCCTCAGCAACTGCTGCGGCGTGAGCGCGGGAGCGAGCGAGGCGAGCAGGTCGCGGCGGTCGCGGCCGAGCAGCAACTGCCGCTCGAGCGTCGGCACCGGGTACCCGAGCTCGATGCGCATCAGGAAGCGGTCGAGCTGCGACTCCGGCAGCGGGAACGTGCCCACCTGGTAGAGCGGGTTCTGCGTCGCGATCACGAAGAACGGTTCGCTCAGCGGGTAGGTCTGGCCATCGGCGGTGACCTGGTGCTCTTCCATCGCCTCGAGCAGCGCGCTCTGGGCCTTGGGCGTCGCACGGTTCACCTCGTCGGCGAGCACGAGCTGCGAGAAGACCGGGCCGCGGTGGAAGCGGAAGCTCCCGCTCTCCGGCTCGAACACCGACACGCCGATGATGTCGGCGGGCAGGAGGTCGCTGGTGAACTGGATGCGCTGGTAGGAGAGGCCCAGGGTGCGCGCGAGTGCGTGGGCGAGCGTCGTCTTGCCGACGCCCGGGATGTCCTCGATCAGCAGGTGGCCGCGCGCGAGCAGGCAGGCGAGGCACAGGCGCAGCGGTTGCTCCTTGCCGATGATGATCTCGCTGAGCCGCGCGATGGCCGTCTCGGCGAGGCGTATCGCGTCCTCGCGGCCGGTCATCGGACCGGGCACCGCGGCACTCATGCGGCGCTCCCGTCGGGCTGCAGGGCCGCGAGGCGCCGGCGCTGCTCGCCGAGCTGTGCGAGCTGTCGCTCGAACTCGGCGATTCGCGCAACCTCCTGCGCGACGACCTCGGGCGGCGCGTTGGCGACGAAGTTCGCGTTGCCGAGCTTGGCCGCGCAGCGATCCCGTTCCTGGCCGGCCTTGGCGCGGCGCTTGTCGAGGCGGGCCATCTCGGCGGAGACGTCGTCCACCAGCCGGGCGAACGGTGCGAGCACGCTCACGCCGTCCACGATGGCAATGGCGCAGGGCGGCAGGTCGGCCTCCGACTCGATCACCGCGACCGACTCGAGGTTCGCGACTCGCGCGATGGCCGGGGCGAGCGCCGCGAGGGCCGTGGCGTCCCCGTCGCGGTCGGTGCGCACGTACACCGGCGTGGTGCGCGAGTGCGGCACGTCGAGCTCGCCGCGGATCTGGCGGATGCCGAGCACCACCGCCTTGAACACCGCGACCTGCCGATGGGCGTCCTCGTCCGCCGGGAAATCCGCAGGCCGCGGGTACGGCTCGAGCATCACGCTGGGGCCGGAGCGACCCGCGAGCGGCGCGACCCGCTGCCAGATCTCCTCGGTGATGAAGGGCATGAGCGGGTGCAGCAGCCGCAGCGTCGCCTCGAGCACCTCGGCCAGCGTGCGCCGCACGCCGCGCTTCGCCTCGGGCGAGGCATCCGGGGACTGCAGCGCCGCCTTGGCGATCTCCAGGTACCAGTCGCAGAACTCGTACCACACGAACTCATAGGTCGCCTGCGCGGCGAGGTCGAAGCGGTAGCCGTCGAGCGCCCTGCGCACCTCGTGCACGGCGGCGCCGAGCCGGCCGCGGATCCAGCGGTCGGCCACGACGTACTTCACCTCGCCGGCGGCCGTGTCCGCAGCGTGGGGCTCGGTGTTCATGAGCACGAAGCGCGCCGCATTCCAGAGCTTGTTGCAGAAGTTGCGGTAGCCCTCGACGCGACCGAGGTCGAAGCGGATGTCGCGGCCCATGGTGGCGAGCGAGGCGAAGGTGAAGCGCAGCGCGTCGGTGCCATAGGCCGGGATGCCCTGCGGGAACTGCTTGCGCGTCGCCTTCTCGATCGCGCTCTTCATCTGCGGCTGCATCAGGCCGGTGGTGCGCTTGGCGACGAGCGCCTCGAGCTCGATGCCGTCGATCAGGTCGAGCGGGTCGATGATGTTGCCCTTCGACTTCGACATCTTCTGGCCATGCTCGTCGCGGATCAGGCCCGTGATGTAGACCTCGCGGAACGGCACGTCGCCCATGAACTCCAGGCCCATCATGATCATCCGGGCGACCCAGAAGAAGATGATGTCGAAGCCCGTCACGAGCACGCTCGAGGGGTAGAACGCCGCGAGCTCGGGCGTGCGCCCGGGCCAGCCGAGCGTCGAGAACGGCCACAACGCCGAGCTGAACCAGGTGTCGAGCACATCCTCGTCGCGGGTGAGCGGCACGTCGCGTCCGTGGTGCCTGGCGGCCGCCGCGAGTGCCTCGGCCTCCGTGCGAGCGACGTAGACGTGCCCCGTCTCGTCGTACCAGGCAGGAATGCGGTGGCCCCACCAGAGCTGGCGGCTGATGCACCAGTCCTGGATGTTGCGCATCCACTGGAAGTAGGTCTTGGCCCAGTTGTCCGGCACGAAGCGGATGCGGCCGTCCTCGACCGCGCGGATCGCGGGCTCGGCGAGCGGCGCGATGCGCACGTACCACTGGTCGGTGAGCCAGGGCTCGAGCACCGCGCCGCTGCGATCGCCGCGCGGCACCGGCAGCGTGTGCGGCTCGACCTTCTCGAGCAGGCCCGCAGCCTCGAGGTCCGCGACCACCCGTTTGCGCGCCTCGAAGCGATCGAGGCCGCGGTAGGCGGGCGGCACGGCGTCGTTCATGGCGGCGTCGGCGGTGAGCACGTTGATCACGGCGAGCCCGTGGCGCTTGCCGATCTCGCTGTCGTTGAAGTCGTGCGCGGGCGTGATCTTGACGCAGCCGCTGCCGAAGGCCGGGTCCACGTACTCGTCGGCGATGATCGGGATCGTCCGGCCGGCGAGCGGCAGGCGGATCTCCTGTCCGACGAGGTGCCGGTAGCGCTCGTCCTCCGGGTGCACGGCCACGGCCGTGTCGCCGAGCAGGGTCTCGGGGCGCGTGGTGGCGACGACCAGGTGGCCCGAGCCGTCGACGAGCGGGTAGCGCAGGTGCCAGAGGTGGCCTGCCTCGGCCTCGGCGACCACCTCGAGGTCGGACAGCGCCGTGTGCAGCACCGGGTCCCAGTTCACGAGGCGCTGGCCGCGGTAGATGAGGCCCTTCTCGTGCAACCGCACGAACACCTCGGTGACGGCCGCCGAGAGTCCCTCGTCCATGGTGAAGCGGTCGCGCGACCAGTCCACGGAGTCGCCGAGGCGGCGCATCTGGTTCGAGATCGTGCCGCCCGACTGTTCCTTCCAGGCCCACACGCGCTCGAGGAAATGTTCGCGGCCGAGGTCCTGGCGCGACTTGCCCTCACCATTCAACTGCCGCTCGACCACCATCTGGGTCGCGATGCCGGCGTGGTCGGTGCCGGGCTGCCACAGGGCGCGATCGCCTTCCATGCGGTGGAAGCGGGTGAGCGCGTCCATCAGCGTGTGCTGGAACGCGTGGCCCATGTGCAGCGTGCCCGTGACGTTGGGCGGCGGGATCATGATGCAGTACGGCGCACCGGAGCCCGCGGGTGCGAACCAGCCGGCCGCCTCCCAGGTCGCATACAGGCGCGACTCGATGTCGCGCGGCGAGTAGCCCTTGTCCATCGGCCCCTCAGTCGACGCGGCCGGAGCCGTGGAAGTGCTCGTCCACGATCCGCGCCACCAGCGCGGGCAGCTCCGCGCGCAGGCGGTCTGAGACCTGCTCGAGCAGCAGTGCCTCGAGCTCGCGGCAGGCGTTGTGCACGAGTTCGTCGGCGTGGTCGTGGACGGCGGTCGTCAGGCGCAGCTCGAGGTCGCCCAGGAACAGCAGCGTGCGGTCGATGGGCGCGCCGGCGGCCGGGCCGTCCTCGACGATGTCCGTCAATACCGGGATGGCTTCCAGCGGATGACTCATGGCGTCCTCGGCTTCAGAGGGAATGCGACTGCGGCGCGAGCCCCGCGTCGCGATAGCTGCGCCAGCGTACCCGGCCCGCGCTCTTCGCAGCCTCGTCCGACGTCACGATCTCGCAAAGCCGCGTGAACGCCTCGAAACCGGCCGGCGCCTCGGCAGCAAGGTTCACGAGCACGTCTCGGTGCGAGTCGGGCAGGCCGCTGCTCGAGATCAGCACCGGCGTCTGCTCGGCCACCGCAGGCTCCACTGGCCAGACCGCGTGGGGCACGAAGCTGCGATCGCTGAAGGTCCACATCAGGTCGTCGAGCTCCGCAGTCTCCGCGGGGCTCGCAGTGCGGACTGCGACCCGCAGGCCCTGGTCGAAGGCCTTCTCCGCCAGGCGGCAGGCGGTCAGCAGGCGCGAGCGCGCGTCGCTCGAACTCAACAGGTAGAAATCGACCTGGGTCGCGGTCACGGCTTGCGGTGGATCAGGAAATCCATCAGCAGAGGCACCGGGCGCCCGGTGCTGCCCTTCTGGCTGCCCGAGAGATAGGCCGTGCCCGCGATGTCCAGGTGCGCCCAGCGCAGCCCGTCGGTGAACTTCGCGAGGAAGCACGCGGCCGTGATCGCGCCGCCCTCCCGGCCGCAGGCATTCGCGAAGTCCGCGAAGTTGCTCTTGAGCTGGTCGTGGTATTCCTCGGCCATCGGCATGTGCCAGGCGCGGTCCTCGGCCCGGCGGCCCGCGGCCGTGAGTTCCGCGGCGAGGTCTTCGTCGTTGCTCATGACGGCGCTCGTGTGCGCGCCGAGCGCGATCACGCAGGCGCCGGTGAGCGTTGCGACGTCCACCACCACGGCGGGCTTGAGGCGGCGGGCGTAGGTGAGTGCGTCGCAGAGGATCAGGCGGCCCTCGGCATCGGTGTTGATCACCTCGATGGTCTGGCCGGACATGCTGCGCACCACGTCGCCGGGCTTGGTGGCCCGTCCGCTCGGCATGTTCTCGCAGGCAGGCACCACGCCGATGACATTCAGCGGCAGGCCGATCTCGGCCGCGGCCTTCAGGGCGCCGAAAACGCTCGCCGCGCCCGTCATGTCGAACTTCATCTCGTCCATTCCCGGCGGCTGCTTGAGCGAGATGCCGCCGGAATCGAAGGTGACGCCCTTGCCGACCAGCACCACCGGCGCTGCGCCGGCTTCGCCGCCGCGATAGCGCAGCACGATCAGCTTGGCGGGCTCTTCGGTGCCGGCCGTGACCGACAGGAACGCGCCCATCTTGAGGCGCTTCAGCTCCGGCTCGTCGAGCACCTCGGCGGTGACGCTGCCGTGTGCCCGGGCGAGCTCGCGCGCCTGCTTCGCGAGGTAGGTCGGCGTGCAGACATTGGCGGGCAGGTTGGCGAGATCGCGCGTCAGGGCCGCTCCTGCGGCGATGCCGCGGCCGTGCTCGAGGCCGCGCTCCGCCTCGGGCTTCTGGTCCTTGTGGGAGACCGCGATGCCGAAGCTCTTCAGCGCCGGCGCGGGCGGCTGGCGCGAGCTGCGGATCGCCGGCACGCGATACAGGGCGCCGCCCACGGCCTCGGCCGCGAGACGCCCGCGGTAGTAGGCGTCGGTCTCAGTCACCGGCTCGACCGAGAGAAAGCTCACGGCATCGCGCGCACCTGTGCGTGCGAGCGCGGCGGCGGCGGCGGCCAGCGCCTTCTTGTACTGCTTGCGGCCGAATGCGTCCTTCTTGCCGAGACCGACCACGAGCACGCGCTCGCAGTGGCCGTCTTCCACGTCGAGCAACAGTACCTCGCCGGCTTTGCCGCGCGTGTCGCGGCGCTTGACGAGGCGGGCGATGCGGCCGCCGAGCGCTGCGTCGAGCTGCGTCGCGGCGGCGGAGAGGGCGCCTGACTCGTAGAGCCCGACGATGGCGCAATCCGTGCGCTGTTGCGCGGCCGAGCCGCTGACGGCGTAGAAACGCATCGATGCTGTCCCTGTTGGATCGTGTTGATAGACTTGGATCCTGCGCGGGACGGCCGGGATCGCCGGGACGGTACCACCGAGCGCGCAGGAGCGCCGAAGTCTACCGTTTCCCGTCCGGAGCCGCACCCGTGCTCAGCCGGCTAGACCGATACCTGCTTCGCGAAGTCGTCGCGACCTTCGTGGCCGTCACCGGCGTCCTGCTCGTCATCCTGCTGTCGAACCAGTTCGCCCGCGTCCTCGGCCAGGCCGCCCAGACGGGCCTGCCCGGCAGCATCGTCGTCACGCTCATCGGCCTCACGACCCTGCAGCAGCTCACGGTGCTGGTGCCCATCGGGCTGTTCCTCGGCATCGTGCTCGCCCTTGGCCGGCTCTATCACGAGAGCGAGATGACGGCCATGACGGCCTGCGGCGTGGGGCCGCTCAGCATCTACCGGCCCATCGCCGTGCTGACGCTGCTGATCGTGGCGTTGCTCGCGCTGCTGTCGCTGCGGATCGTGCCCGACGCGGGCGTCCGTGCCCAGCAGATACGCATCGAGGCCCTGCGAGCCGCCCAGTTCGGTGCGCTCGAGGCCGGCCGGTTCCGGACCTTCGCCGGCGGCGAGGCGGTGTTCTATGCCGAGAAGGTCAGCCGCTCGGGCCAGCTCGAAGGGGTGTTCGTCCAGCGCCGCGACGAAGAGCGGGTGGAGATCGCGGTCGCCGCGCGTGCCGAGCAGCGCGGCGCGGGACAGCCCGAGCAGGTGTTCGTGCTGTTCGACGGGCTGCGCTACGAGGGGGTGCCCGGGCGCACCGAGTGGCGCGTCGTCGAGTTCGAGGAGCACGGCATCCCGGTGCGCATGCCGGAGTACACACCGAAGCGCGAGCGACGCGAGCTGCGGCCGACCCGGGACCTGATCGGTTCCGCGGAGGGTGCCGACCGCGCGGAACTCGCGTGGCGCATCGCCGTGCCGGTGATGGCGGCCGTGCTGATGGTGCTCGCCGTGCCGCTCGCCAAGCTGCGCCCCCGGCAGGGCCGATTCGCCCGCGTCGGCGCCGCGGTGCTGGCGTACTTCATGTACTCCAACCTCGTCGCCGCCGTGCGCGTGTGGATCGAGAAGGACAGTCCCGGCGGTGCGTTCGGCCTGTGGTGGGTGCACCTGCTGCCGCTCGCGCTCGCGGCCTGGCTGCTGTGGCGCGAGGAGCGGCCGGGCCCGCTCTGGCGCCGGCGCCGCACGGTGGCCTGAGATGCGGCTGCTCGCCAACTACATCGTCCGCACCGTCCTCGGCTACACCGCCCTCGTGATGATGGTGCTGCTCGCGCTGGGTGCGCTGTTCCTGTTCATCGGGCAGCAGGACGACATCGGCACCGGCGGGTACACCGCGACGCAGGCGATGCTGTTCGTGGTGCTGAACCTGCCGAGCTACCTGTTCCAGCTGCTGCCGGTCGCGGCGCTGATCGGCACGCTGCTCGGCCTGGGCAACCTGGCGCGCGGCAGCGAGCTCGTGGTGATGCGAGCGGCGGGCATCTCGACACTGCGGTTCTGCGGCTGGCTCGGCGCGGCGGGGCTGATCCTCGCGGTGCTCATGGTGGGCCTCGGGGAGTTTGTTGCGCCGCCCCTCGAGAAGTATGCGCGGCAGCTCAAGGTGTTCAGCAAGAACAGCAATTTCAGCTTCGCCGGCAACCGCGGCGCGTGGTTGCGCGACGGCGATACCATCATCAGCGTGCAGCAGCAGTCGGCCGGGTCCACCTACGGCGGCGTACAGGTGTTCCGCTTCGACCCCGGCCGGCGACTGCTCAGTGTCGGCCGGGCCGAGTCGGCGAGCGTGGACGAGGACAACCAGTGGCGGCTCGAGGGCTTCGTGGAAACGCGGTTCCTGGACGGCCGCACGGAAGTGGGAAGCACGCCGCTGCAGCCGCTGCGCTCGACGCTGTCGTCCGACCTGCTCGGGCTCGCCGTGGTCGAGCCCGAGGCCCTGGGGCTGCGCGACCTGCGCTCCTATATCGCTCACCTGAAACGCAACGATCTCGACTCGGCGTCGTTCGAGATCGCGCTCTGGTCCCGCATCTCCAGGGTTGTGGCGCTGGTGCTCGTGGTGATGCTCGCGCTGCCGTTCGCGCTCGGGCCGATGCGCTCCTCGGGCCAGGGCGCCCGGGCGGTCATCGGCATCCTGATCGGTGCGGGTTTCGTGCTGTTGAGCCAGACGCTCGAGAGCAGCGGGCAGTTGTTCGACCTGCCGCCGCTGGTCGTGGGCTGGGGGCCGACCGTGCTGCTGGCGGCGCTGACCGGGGCGCTGCTCACGCGCACGCGCTGAGCGGCCGTCAACCGCGCCGGGCGGACTTCGGCACGACCACCACGCGGGTGCGGCTCAGGCGGTCGTGCCACGCGCGGCGCCCGGGGTCGACCAGGATCCAGAGGAACCCGAGCCCGAGCGGCAGCCACGAGAGCAGGGCGGCCGCGAGGCGGCGCAGGGTGTCGCCCCAGCCGAGCCGTCCGCCGTCCTCGCGCTCGACCCGCACGTGCCAGGACGCCATGCCGAGCGTCTGGCCGCGTCGCGTCCAGAAGATGCCGAAGAACCCGACGGTGAGCAGCACGAGTACCGCGCGGTACACGAGCTCGAGCCATGGATCGTCCGTCGGGGAGATCGCCTCGCCGCCGGTGAGCGGAAGGAACAGCCCGGTGGCGACCATGAGCAGCGCCAGCAGCAGCAGGCCGTCGTAGAGCATCGCGCCGAGGCGGCGCAGCAGGCCGGCGGGTCGCGGACGTTCATCGGGCATGGATACCACCGGCTGCCTAGAATTTTTCGGGCCGCAGCACGTCCACGTCCTGCATGAACAGGATCATGGCGTAGTGCTCGTAGTAGCGCACCCGCAGCCGGGCCGCGACCCGTTCGGCGAGCGCCGGATCGCACACGATCTCGATGCGGATGTTTCCCTGCTGGGCCCAGTCCGACTGCCTGCGGCCGCGCCCGCCCTTGCCGCGCGCATCGCTGATCGTGTAACCGCGCACGCCCAGAGCGTCGAACTCCGATAGCAGTTCGCGCTCGAGCGCGGCCTCGGTGACGATCGTCAGCAGGCGACGGGGGAACTGCTCCATGGCCTCGACTCCTCAGCCCGCGAGCGCCGCCGCGAGGCGCTCGTACAGCGGAATGCCGACGATGATGTTGAAGGGGAAGGTGACCGCGAGCGAGGCGGTCAGCGACAGCGCGGGGTTCGCCTCCGGCACCGCGGTGCGGATCGCGGCCGGCGCGGCGATGTAGGAGGCGCTCGCCGCCAGCGTCGCGAGCACGGTGACGCCCCCCGGCGACAGCCCGAGCGCGCGCCCGAGCAGCGCGCCTGCCACCGCGAATACGAGAGGTGCGAGCAGCCCGAAGGCGACGATGAACGCGCCGTGGCGGCGCAGCGTGGGCAGCTGCGCGGCCGCGATCAGGCCCATCTCGAGCAGGAACAGCGCGAGGATGCCCTTGAACAGGTCGAAGAACAGCGGCCGGATCGACGCGGTGCCGTCCGGACCGGCGACCCAGCCGATTGCGAGCCCGCCCAGCAGAAGCACGATGCTGCGCCCGAGGAACAGTTCGCGAAGCAGGCGTCCCCAGGCGAGATCCCCCGACAGGCCGCGCGCCAGCAGGATGCCCGCCACGATGGCGGGGACCTCGAGCAGCACCACCCAGACCGGGGCCCGCGCCTCGAACTCGATCCCGCGCGTCGCGAGATGGCCGATGACGACTGCATAGGTGCCCACGCTGACCGACCCGTAGTGCGCGGCGAGCGAAGCCGCGTCGGCGCGGCCCAGCCGGCCGATGCCTCGCGCCACGGCATACGCGGGCAGCGGCAGCAGGAAGCCGAGCAGCAGGATGCCGCCCAGTTCCGGCAGCGGCAGGCCGCCACCGTCGCGCGCCAGTTCCACGCCACCCTTGAGCCCGATGGCGAGCAGCAGCAGGGTGCTCACGAAGTCGTAGATGGCCGACGGCAGGCGCAGGTCGGCGCGTGCCACGCCCGCAACCAGGCCGAGGACGAAGAACCAGATCACTGGATCCAGGGTGGGCATGTCGCGCCGAGCCGCCGGGGAGGTGCGCAACGGTATGCGAATCGCCCGCCGGAGTCACGGAGGCCGTTGCTAAGATTCCGCGCTCGACTCCCAGGTGAACGAGGGCGCGACGGGACATGACGCGACGCGACCAGCGGCTCGTGTGGGATCTGCCGGTGCGGGTGGTGCACTGGCTGATCGTGCTGGCGGTGGCGGGCAGCTGGGCCACGCATTACGCTGGCATCGAGTGGTTCGCCTGGCACCGACGCCTCGGCTATGCGGTGCTGGTGCTGGCCGTCTTCCGCCTGGCCTGGGGTTTCGTGGGCACGCGTCACGCGAGGTTCGGCAGTTTCCTGCGGGGCCCGCGAGAGGTCCTGGATTACCTGCGCGGCCGCGGGGCGGGCGTGCCGGTCGGCCACAACCCGCTCGGAGCGCTCGGCGTGGTCGCACTGCTCGGCGTGCTGCTGGTGCAGGCCTCGACGGGCGTGTTCGCCAACGACGAGATCATGAACGCCGGACCGTTCTATGGTTGGATCGATCCGGAGCTCAGCAACCGGCTCACGACGCTGCACCGGCTCAGCGCCGACGCCATGCTGGTGCTGATCTCGTTGCACGTGCTGGCGGTGGCCTGGCACGTGCTCGGCCGGCGCCGGCCGCTGCTTCGCGCGATGTTCACCGGTCGCAAGCCCGCGCGGGACGTGCCTGCGGGCGAGGCCATCACAAGCTCGCAGACCGGGCTCGCGTTCGCGATCGTCGTCGTGCTCGCCGCGGTGCTGGTCCTTGCCGTGCGCGCCGCGCCGGAGGCGACGATCGCGCTCTATTGATGCCGGGTCGGCTCGCCCGTCGACGGTCTGCCGCGAGGTCGGTCAGTCGGCCTTGTACTTGTCGTGGCAGGCCTTGCAGGTGTTGGCCGTGTCGAAGAACGCGGCCTTGGTCTTGGCCTCGTCGCCGCCCTTGGCGACGCTGGCGAGGGTCGCGCTGCGATCCACGAGATCCTTCATCTTGGCGTCGAAGTCGGCGCGGTTGCTCCACAGCTCGGCCTTGGCCTTCGAGTCGTCGAGGCCCTGCGTTTCGGCGGAATAGGACTCGGCCAGCATGGGTGTCAGTGCGGCGACGCGCCCGGCGCGGAGGGCGAACTCCCTGTCGTCGAAAGGCGCCTTGCCCTGCGCCATGGCGCCCATCGGCGCGAAATTCCAGGCGATCGCCTGATAGACGGCCTTGCGGTACTTGAGCGCCTGCTCGCCCTTGGTGGGCTGGCCCTGGGCCTGGGCGGCACCACAGGCGAGGGCGAGGAGCAGGGCGGGAACGGTGAGGCGCTGCGCGCGGGTCGGCTGCATGTCGGGTCCACTCCGTGGGCATGAGGGTCGGGAGCGCGGACCTTAACTCAGGCCTCCGGCGCCTGTCAGCCGCGGCGCGACCGGGTCACTCCGACGGGGGCGTCGCCTGCGCGTCGATCTCGGCGCGGTGAGCCCGCAGGATCGTCCAGACCTCGGGCTCCGCGGGACGGTCGGCGAGGCGCGCGATCAGGCTTGCGAGTTGCGGCCAGGGGCGACCCCAGTTCAGTAGCCGGACCGCGTCGGCAATGACCGTAGTGGTCGTGGCGTCGTGACGGCCCAGCTTCGTCTTCGCGGCCGCTGGCACGGACGCCTTTCGCACCGCGGCCGCGGCTTCGGTCCGGCGCGCCGCGCGGGGCTGCGCTGCGGCCCGTCCCGGGCTGCGCGCCGTGGTCGCCTTCGATTTCGGAGTAGCCCTGGCCTGCGGCACCGGTTCCGCTACCGGTGCCGGCGCCAGTGCCGGCGGGGGCAGGGTGGGAGGACGCTCGGGTGCGGCCGGCCTCGGTTCGGGCGGCGTCGGTGCCGCGGCCTGCGCCTTTACCGTCTTGCCCTTGCCCTCGACGGCCAGCGGGATGAAGCGCTCGACGTGCTCAGAGCCGAGCAGGCTGGTGAGGAAGGCCATCAGCTCGAGGGCATCGGCGAAACTCGCGTCGCCTCGGGCCCCGCGCTCGGCGAGCTGTTGCTTGAGTTCCACCAGGCGCGAGCGGGCCAGGTCCACGATCCAGCGTGTCGGGCGCTGGTGGCGCGGCCAGTCCTGGACCTTGGTGTAGGCGGCGTCGTCGAGCGCGAGGTAGCGCGCGTGCAGCTCCACGCTCGCCAGCCATCGATCCAGCAGTTCAGAGACGCGGTCGTCCGCAGCGCCCATGCCGTTCCCTCGAAAATCCGCCGCCGGCATTGTAGTGGCAGGCCGGCGCTCCCGGATTGTGAAGCGCGAAGCCGCGGTGATGCTGCGATCTGCGTCGCGTTCCGCCGCGCTCAGCGGGCAGCGGTCGCGATCAGCCGTGCATAGAACTCCGTCAGCCGGCCAAGGTTCTCCAGAGTCATGTGCTCGTTGGTGCCATGGATCATCTCGAACTCCCGCACCGAGGCGACGATCGGCTGGAAGCGGTAGATGTCCGTGCTCACGCCCGTCAGGTGGCGGCTGTCCGTGGTCGCCGTGACGAGGCCGGGCGCCACCGGCCAGTCACCCGCCGCCGCCGCGGACGCAGCGATCCACTGCCAGCCGCGCGACGTCGTGGAAGATACGGGCGACGGCTCGGTGGGCGGGTTCACCCAGTCCATCTCGACCGCGAGTCCGCTCGTCGCGGCTCGTGCCCGCTCGATCACCTGCGCAGAAGTCTGGGCGGGCGCGATGCGGTAGTTGATCCAGGCCGCGGCGT
>Ga0316603_10000349_pt1 | contig 23779 bp, 14 predicted proteins | sample OWC_soil_day10_n_FD_207649 | JGI IMG/M metagenome (GOLD analysis project Ga0316603, IMG submission 207649) | Wetland soil microbial communities from Old Woman Creek delta, Ohio, United States - OWC_soil_day10_noCT | ecosystem: Environmental > Terrestrial > Soil > Wetlands | place: USA: Ohio... | reverse complement strand
TCTCTTTGTACATATCCAAAGGAACGTTCTGAGAATAACGAAGATTCTCTTCTGTATAGGTTTTATAAACACCTTTAGAAAGAGCTTCTTCATCGCATCCGTCAGTCCAAACCTGCTGACCTTTTTTACCGACAATAATTGCCGTACCAGTATCCTGACAGAAAGGAAGTTTTCCTTTTGCTGAAACTTCAGCATTTCTAAGGAATGTTAAAGCTACAAATTTATCGTTTTCACTTGCTTCTGGATCGGAAAGGATTTTAGCTACTTGTTTCTGATGCTCAGGACGTAACATAAATGCTACATCACGGAAAGCAGCATTTGCAAGCATAGTTAAGCCTTCGGCATCTACTTTCAAGATTTCTTTTCCTTCAAATTCACTTACAGATACATGATCTTTAGTAAGTAAGTAATACTCAGTTTCATCTTTTCCCATTGGGAACGGAGCCTGATACTTAAACGGGGGTGTTGCCATATCTTTATTATTTTTAAATAAAATTCGTGCCACAAAGATACTAAAAAACTCTTCTAAGGAATTTGATTAAAGGATAATTCTTCTTAACCAGAGTAAAAAGGAAGATAAAAAACTCATAAATAAACACATAACACTTTTTAACCTTATTTTTTCATTTCTGAAGCAAACTTATAAGGAAGTATTCTGACAATACGTTTTACTTTTCAAGTTAAATAACTGATTATAAGCTGCGGAAAAATTATGTTCACCCCCTATAATAACAAAAAATGCCACCTGTTTTTCCGCAGAGGAAACAGATAGCATTTTCATTGTATATCGATCAGAAACTTTGGAAAATCAGATTAAGATCTAAGACGATCCAAAGTACCTGTTATATTTATCATTAAGCTAAATGACCAATTCTGTTTATCAGTTCATTGCCCAAAACAGTTTTATCGTCAATATGCTTCAATACGGCTGTAACAAAAGGATTACTTTCAAAGACTCCTCGCACCTGTTCAAAGTCCTGTTCCTTTTCTTCGCGTGAACCGTCGGCACCAAATCCAGTCATGGATGATAATGAGAATTCCTTTTTAGCATCAGCATAAACCATTTTGTCCAATCCAATAACAGCTTCTTTCCACTGATTAACAATATTGATAATATCCTGAACGGTTATCTCATCCGGATTCAATTTATAGAATTCCTGTATTTTGTTATATGCCCAAGTCCATTCATAGGTATAATAGTTTTGGTGCATTGTTTCAAAAGAGGTATTCATTTCATCCAGACGGTTAATATCTCCATTCTCTATTCCATCCAATAGTTTATCAACCTCACTTTTGGGAGCAATTAATCCGGAAACATCCACCCATTCTCCTAAACCGATTTCAGTATCCGGTTTTAAACGGGCACGAATCTCTTCACAACTTTTAAACTCGACACCTTCCAGTCTCTTTATTATTGAGTTACCCAGAAACTTTTGTATTGCAATCTCATAAAAACCAATCCCCTTATTCAAAGAACTGTTCTTTATCTTGGCACTTTGAAATGAATAAATTTCGGAAGTTTCACCAGATACTCGTTTCAGTTCTTTCAGAATTTCTCGTCCTTTGAACATTTTCTGAATGGTATACGGACTAAGAAGATTATAATTAATATAATCGAGTTTATTTGGGTCTTTACGTTTATCACGTTTCGGCCATTTCTGAGCATCACGAATAGTTCCCACACTTCGCAAATTAACCCCCGGAACCAGATATGTAGTATTTCCCTGCTCTATCAGATAAGAGAAAGGAAGATTAGAAGTATCGGCATGATTAACATGACGTCCCATCACTAGTGAGAAAGCTCCTACACGTGCCGGCCACAATATATATGAATCGGAAGTGGTTTTTGCTCCGCGTTCTAAGGTTCCCTGATGGATTGGTCCAAGTTTATACATGTGATTACTCTGGTTAGAACCGGAACCTGCATTCATAAACGAGAACATACCCGCAATAAGTAATGTTGATTTATGATGGGTAACAGTAAACGGTCCGGCAAAAATAGCACAAGCTTCACCATTCTCCCCCTGACAGTTGCTGAAGAACAAAGAATCGGAAGCAGAATAGTTATGTCCCAACTGACAAGCCTGACCTACAAAGCAGCGGCTAAGCATTGTTCCATCATCAACATGAGAACCAGAAGATATAATAAAGTCTTCACAAATTACTCCATATCCAATGTGAACCGGTGCATCTGCATTACTGTTAATGCTACCATTTTTTAAACGGCAGGTACCTTCTATATAACAATAATCGCCAATACGAACATTTTTGATGGATCCTGTATTAACAATCATCACATGAGAACCTATCAAACCGGTATCAGATGCATGCTTGTTGGAATAGAAGTCTGTGATTTCCTTAATGCGGTTAATCAGTTCCGGACGATGACGGTAAAGAGCCAGGATATATGCCTGATGTGCTGAAAGTTTATCATTAATCAAAACTTCACGACCTCCGGTTTCATTAAGAACTGCAACCTCTACCCCATTACCAAACTTACTTAATCCATCGACCAAAATAATATCTACATTTTCGATGAATGTATGGTCGCCTATCTCGTAGTTTGCAATATAATTCTGAATATTTTCAATACAGCAACAATCACCCACAGTTACATTATGCAGAGTAACATGTCTTAATCCTGCATGTTTCTTTATTCCACCTTTTAAGGTAAATTCGCCATCAAACGATCCCAGCTTAACATTTCCCGAAAAGCGGGTATGATGAACATACGCTGTATTAAAATCTGATGAAACAAGCACATTATTCCAATCGTCGGCCAGGCATGACTGACTTTTCAACTGAAGAACTTCATCTTCAGTAAGTATACGATACGCTTTCATAAATTTATTTAGATTGTATTATAAATTCGCTTATTCGTCCGATTCTTCGTCGTACATCTGGAAAAGGAAATCATTATAAGGAAATCTCTGCACATGCAGTTCCTTAACCTTTTCATACAACAAATCTTTCAACTCATCAATATTTTCTTTCTCACGGGCAGAGATAAAAATACAGTTCTTATTGAGTTTAGCCATCCATGTATTTTTCAATTCCTCAAGTGTAAGATTCTCTTTTGTTTTAGGAGTCAAATCATCCTCGTCTTTCTTGATATAAGTATATGCATCTATCTTATTAAAAATAAGGATAGACGGCTTACCGCCTCCACCAATATCATTAAGAGTTTTGCTTACTACTTCAATCTGTTCTTCAAATCCAGGGTGAGAGATATCAACAACATGAACCAACAAGTCGGCTTCTCTAACCTCATCCAATGTTGATTTAAAGGAGTCAACCAAGTCTGTTGGCAATTTGCGGATAAACCCAACGGTGTCTGACAGCAGGAAAGGAAGATTATTAATAATCACCTTACGGACAGTGGTATCTAGTGTGGCAAAAAGTTTATTCTCAGCAAAGACTTCACTCTTGGCCATCAGGTTCATTAACGTTGATTTACCTACATTTGTATATCCAACCAATGCCACACGGATCATCCTTCCACGATTCTTCCTTTGAGTAGCTTTCTGCCTGTCAATTTCTACCAGTTGCTGCTTAAGAAGAGACATTCTGTTTAGGATAATACGTTTATCCATTTCGAGCTGCGTTTCACCCGGTCCACGAAGTCCCACAGAACCTCCCTTACCACCGCCGGAGCTACCACTCTGTCGTTCCAAGTGAGTCCATAAACGAGTTAATCGTGGCAACATGTATTTGTACTGTGCCAACTCTACCTGCGTCTTAGCATTTGCTGTTTGAGCACGCATGGCGAATATATCAAGAATCAGTGAAGTACGGTCGAGTATCTTCACTTGCAGTTCAGCTTCAATGTTACGAAGTTGTTTCGCAGACAGTTCATCATCAAAGATGACCATCCCTATTTCTTCATTTTCGGTAATAAACTCTTTTATTTCCTGCAATTTTCCTTTTCCCACAAAGGTTACAGAGTTTGCAGTATCCAGTCTTTGCGTGTATTTACGCACCACTTCCGCCCCTGCCGTCTCGGCAAGAAAAGCAAGTTCCTCAAGGTATTCATTCGTTTTTCTCTCATCCTGTGTCTGGGTGATCAGAGCAACCAAAACAGCCTTCTCTGTTTGCGCTTCGGAAATAACAAATTCTTTCATCTTATTTATTTATAAATGTGCGCAAATATACATATTCTATGTGAAAAACCTGTACATTTGTTTTTTATTGACACTAAATTTTAGTTTTATGAATACTTTTTCTTTCGTAAGGAATCAAACAGTTGAAATCATTCTCACTTTTTTAAGTGTTTCAATGAATGGTTATTCTCAGATTAATAGCCATCAATTAAATAATAATCTTACAACTATCCAAAAGAAATCGAATCTACCTGGATTTGCTGTAGGAATCATTAAAAATGATTCGGTTATCTTTTCTGAAGGATATGGATTTGCCAATAAGAAAAAAAAGCTGCCATATACTCCGGAAACTATTCAGCCAATAGCTTCTGTTAGTAAAACCTTCATTGGATTTGCATTAATGAAGGCCGTAGATCTTGGCTATTTTACTCTCGAAACAGACATAAACGAAATACTGCCTTTTAAGATTATTAATCCCAATCATCCGAAGGATAAAATTAAAATCAAAGATCTTGCAACTCATACATCAGGCCTGATAGACAATGATACAACATATATTAAAGCATATTGTTTAGGAAGTAAGCCATCGATGGAGCTAAAAACCTTTCTGGAGAATTATTATTCAGAAACGGGTTTATATTATTCAAAAGCTAATTTCGGGAATTCTGAAGCAGGAAAAGAATATAAATATAGCAATATTGCAAGTTCACTGGCAGCCTACCTCATTGAGATCAAGGCTGGAATACCTTTCTATGAATTTACAGATAAATACATATTTAATCCAATGAAGATGAACAATACTTCATGGTTTTACAATGAGGAGTCTGATTCAAATTATGCTTCACTTTACGAGGTTAACAAACAGTCATTGCCTATTTACAAAGGACTTCTAAACAAAGATAAGAGTCTGAAATCATATTCATGTATAACTTATCCGGATGGTAGTCTGAAAAGTTCTGTAAACGACCTACTAAAGTATCTGAGAACAATGATAAAAGGGTATTCCAAAAGCTCGGACTTACTTACCCCGGAATCATTTAAAATGCTTTTCGAAAAGCAATATAATGATAACAATATGCCTGCAGACATGAGTTCGTCGGAACCAAACAGAGCTATTTTCTGGGCATATAACAGGAAAGGTAAACTATCTCACAATGGAAGCGATCCCGGTGTAACTTCGTTTATTTCATTCGATCCTAATACAAAAGTAGGCAAAGTACTACTTATAAATACTCAAATAGAAGGAGATGATAATATTAGAACAGTGGAATTCTGCAAACAGATTATTATGGAAATAGAAAACTTTGAGAAAGGACTTTAATACTAGCATCTTCTTGCAGGTAAAAGAAGTCCGCCATCTGAAGTATATTCATAAAAAAAGAGATTATCTATCACAGATAATCTCTTTTATATTTATGTAAAGTCAAAACTAATAGACAGTTTTACTACCTATTCAATTATTTATTTGCAGGATGTGGGGTAGCTGTTGTACGAACATCCCAGAACATTTTTGAATAATAGTTATTTGTTTTATCCTGCAGATTAGCTACTGCCGCATCAAAGCTTGTTTTATTCAGTGTACTTTCATTTGTAGGATACTTCACACGTGAAATAATATCACCTTTAGTCTCTGACAATGTTGTAAACTGAAGTTTTGTGCCTGGAATAATCGTTTTAGTATCTTCATCAATAGAACCTGGAACAATAGAATATTCACCTGGTTTTAGCAGTTGTGTAGGATATCCTGTACGTCTATATTCTATCCAAGCCTCAGTTCCATTCATATAAAGATCAATATACTTCTGCAAAGCTACAGTTTCTGCATTTACATTTTTGCTAACTTCTGTTAGATAGCTATCAAGATCAGAAGGTAAAGTTTCTCCGGCTAATCCATACCAATATTCTATAGAAGCTTCTACGCCAGCTTTATATTCTGCAACAGAATAACCTTTATATTCAGAAAGAATAAACATTAATTCCGCATAGCTCATTAATGGAACTGAAAAATCAGCTTGAAGCACAAGTGGTTGAACAGAATATAGATTAGGAGCTATATTACGATATTCAGATTTCACGTTGCCACTTGGTATACCATAAGGCATTCCAATATAATATGATCCATTATGGTAATAACGGTTACCTACTTTAGTCGAATCATTTTCGGCATTAATTTTTCTCGGTCCACCTGTATAAATTGAAATACGTGGATCAACAGTACCAGCCCATGGATGACTTTTTACATTCAAAGTGTCAGCTTGGCCCTTTAAAATATCCATAAAAGGTCTTGACACAGTAAAATCATTTCTTTGATCTTCATAGTAACCACGGTAGAATTGACATTGTTCCGGAGCAGTCGCTGAATATTTATATACCGCATTGTCTGCGTTGCTAGTAAATACACCACTAGCCAAAGCTTCAGCAATATATGTTTTCCAGTTAGGATCAACTTTTGACAAATGAATAGCTAAACGACATTTCAATGAATTTGCAAATTTCTTCCATTTAGAAGCATTTCCGTCAAATATACGATCACCACCATTAAATGCTGCTTCTTTAACGTCAATCATTGCAGCAGCTTCAGTTAGCTCCTTAATCAAGTCTGTATAAATCGCTTTCTGATCATCATACTTAGGATAATAAACACCGTCATTCAATTTTGATGCTTCAGAATAAGGTATTGATCCCCAGGTATCTGTCATTACCTGATAAAGCCAAACCTTAAGAATTCTTGCAGCAGCTATTTGATTTGTATTATTACCATAAGCAGCCATTGTAGGAGCTGTTGCTGCATCTGTATTCAGACTGATAACTTTATCTAGATTAGCCAAACACGTATATAGGTAATTAAAATAGTTATTGTTCACACTTTCACGAATCTGATAACGATCTTCTTCCGTATAGTTTCTCTGAGCCCAATATTGACTGTAAACTAAACATTGACGACCACTGAACCAGTTATCAAAAACATAATCCATTATCTTTTTCTCTGTACCAGCCATGATCATATTTGATGGCACGTCGACTGGGTTATTAGGATCCGTGTTGACGCTTTCCATTTTTTGGCAAGATACCGCCCCTATTGACAAGCTAAGGATCAAGAATAAATATAATATTTTTTTCATAATCTACTTCTATTAAAATTTCAGACTAAAATTCAAACCGTAGTTAGCAACTGAAGGCAAAGCACCACCTTCTACACCCTGAATGTTACCAGAGCTTGTTACTGCTGCTTCTGGATCAAAATGCTTAACATCTGGTCCCCAAACAGCTAAGTTACGTCCGTAAGCTGCTACGCGGAATGATTTAATAAAATAAGCCTTTTTCAAAGGAATTGTATAACCAATGTTTATTTCACGCAATTTCAAATAATCAGATTTGAATACATCTTGTGCAGCCGGACCTGTATAGCATTGAACACCATAAGTTTCTGCATCAATACGTTTAGTATTTACAGTTCCATCAGCCAATACTCCTTTCAACAATACGCCACCACCATCGGATATCGCCTCACGAATATTCACTCCATTTTCATTTATTGCAGCTGTTTCTTCTAGCATACCAGAATACATACCCCACATATAAGAAGTAGAGAAATAATGTCCACCTTTTGAGAAATCAAGCAATACACTTAAATCAAAATTCTTGTAATGGAATGTATTAGTCCAACCACCTGTAAAGTCTGGATAAACTTTTCCAATATTTTGGTTACCAGAAGTAGAAGCATAAGTACCATCTGCATTAATTACTTTATTTCCTTTTTCATCATAAACAAAGTCGGTACCCATAATAACCCCGTACTCCTTTCCTTCGATAGCACCAATTTCAACTTTAAAAGGAGCACTCGCTAATTTATAGTATGTAACTCCATCAACTAATTTCTTAACTTTATTCTTATTAGATGCCAAAGCAAGTGATGATTCCCAAGAGAAATTAGCAGTTTTCACCGGAGTTCCATGAAGTGACAATTCAATACCTTTATTACTCATCAAACCAGAGTTTACTACTTTATAGAGGTAACCTGATGTACCAGTTATTGATAAAGGAATAATCTGATTTTTTGTTTCACTTGAATATACTGTTGCTTCAAAGCCTAAACGGTTATTCAGGAAAGACATTTCAAGACCAGCTTCATAAGAATTTGTTGATTCTGGTTTCAGACTGCTATTCTTCAAAGTAGTACTTAAGATGTACCCTGGAGTTGAAGTAATGTTAGTATATTGAGAATAAGTATCAATTACCTGATATGGATCAGTATCATTACCTACCTGAGCATAACCTAATCTTACTTTACCAAAGCTAATCCAAGGAGTTTTATCCTTCAACAATTCAGAGAACACAAAGCTACCTGTAACTGATGGATACATATAAGAGTTGTTTCCATTTGGTAATGTTGATGACCAGTCATTACGCAAAGACATATCCAAATAATATGTACTCTTATATCCAAATGTTGCATTTGCAAATACAGAACTAATAGATTTCTTTCTTAAATAGTTGTCTGATTTTGCAGGGTTAACAGAGTTCTTTAAGTTATAGAACAAAGGAATTGCTAAACCACCATCTGTTTCACCATGTACATACTCATATCTACGATTCATAAAGTTTGAACCAACGTTGGCATCAAATGATATATCGTTCATAATACGAGTATTGTATGACAACATAAATTCATGGTTGGTTTCAACCTGTTGACGAGACATTTCAGAGTAGCGTGATTGTTCCTGAGAATAAACAGCATTACGTTCATATTGCTTATCAACAAAGAAATCAACATTAGCTTTATACTGGAACTTTAAGTTTTCCAAAATTTTGTAGCTTAATCCAACATTACCATAAATACGGTTACGTGAATCGTTTTCATAATTCATATAACGAGACCAATATGGGTTATTGCTATACATTGGAGTTGCATCATCCCATCCTGCACGGTTCCAGGTTACCTGATGTCCGATTGAATTCATATACATACTCTTCAATTCATTCATATCAAGTTCACGGTGTCCCCATTGAATAAACTTCTGCATAACGTTGTTATCACCGTATCCAGTTTCAGAACGTCCTTTTGCTCTTGAATTGAAGTAAGTAACATTAGTGAATACTTCCAAACGTTTATCTGCACTAATTGTAGAAGCAGCAACATTAAAAATATTCTTTGTTAAAGAACTGTTTGGCATATAACCTGTAAGATCCGAATTTGTATACGATATACGTGCATTCGCTCTGTCTGTTGCCTGACTTACAGCAATGTTATTAGTAAATGAAACCCCTGTTTCGAAGAAATCATCGATATCATGTTTAGGAGCATTCCATTTAGAAGTTGTTGGATTTCCAACTTTGCCACCATCTTCCCATTTTGCTAAATCAAGCCATGAAACGAATTCTTGTCCTTCGTATTTATCACCCCAACTTTCGTCAGTAGCCATATCCGGATACAAATAATTCTTTCCGTTGATAGTTACATTATCAAATCCGTAACCACCACCATATAATTTTTGCATCTTTGGCAATTTATTCACCACTTCTAAACCAATAGCAGAATTGAATGTTACACCATATCCATCACCCTTTTTACCTTTCTTTGTAGTAATCATCACAACACCATTTGTTGCACGAGAACCATAAAGAGCAGAAGCATTAGGGCCTTTCAATACGGAGATATTTTCAATATCATCCGGGTTAAGGTCCTGAACCAGGTTACCATAGTCATAACCACCGGCACCTCTTTGAGTGTCTGTACTATTATAGTCTGTACCTTCAATAGGCACACCGTCAATTACAAATAATGGCTGGTTATTTCCAGAGATTGATTTCACACCACGAATGATTATCTTAGAAGAACCACCCATAGAACCAGATCCACCCTGAATCTGTAATCCGGCAATTTTACCCTGTAAAGAGTTAACCGGGTTACTTACACCACCACGAGCTTTTAGCATCTCTTCTCCAGAGATCTCAGAAACAGCATAACCCAAAGCTTTCTTCTGACGAGAAATACCTAAAGCAGTTACAACTACTTCATCAACAACTTGCGCATCAGATGCAAGAACAACTTTCACAGTTGACCTAACAGCAACCTCTGCTGTTTTCATACCAATAAATGAAACAACTAAAGATTTTGCCGTACTTGGAACATTAAACAGCGTAAAATTACCATCAATATCACTGATAGTTCCAACAGTTGTACCCTTCACTAAAATTGAAGCTCCAACAACAGGTTGCCCATCCTCTTCTGAAATAACAACTCCTGTTACTTTTTGATTTTGGGCGGTTACTAAACCAATACCTACAAATAGGCATGTCAATAACAGCATTAATTTTCTTTTCATAAATTCACTAATAAAGTTAAACTTCATAATTACACTTACTTTACTCTAACATTTTGCAAAGTTATTAATAATTTGCAAATAAAAAACGATTTCTCTTAAATATGCTAATATTTATTCCATTTTGATACACAATTGCATATATAATACCATTTATAACATTTTTAGTCATAAAAACTATCAATTTACATACAAGCAAAAGCGTTTTGAGTTTTCAATATGTCAATCATTTAATATTATTACCTCCAATATGATTAATTATACAAAATATATAAATCATATTAATAAAGAAACGAATAGACAAAATATCAGCAAATAGACAAAAATATTATTGAGTAGTTACAGCAACAGAATAGCTATATACATAATATATATAGCACTTTCAGAATGCATCCCTATTAGTCTTTAATAGGGAACAAGTAATAAATATTATTTTGAAAAGAGTAATTAAAAAAGATTATCAAGAATTTAGAATAATTAAAAAGGGAGTAATAGCAATAGTTAAAAAGTAAATAGTAATATAAAAAAAGAGAGATTACCTTAAATGGCAATCTCTCTTTTTTTATATTATGTGCTAGATATTATCTAGTACCACCAGCCCACCATACAGGTTCAGTGTATAATATACTGCCCCCCAGATGCTTCTTTCACATTAGGATTAGCCAATGTATCATCAGATTCATAAGGACAACGAAGTTGGAATTTGCCTATGTTAGCTAATATAATTACTATATTGTTATTGCGTGGTTTAAGAAAGAGTGAAAAAACTTCGCTTGTACAAGTTCTATAATATTCTAATTACTTCTAAAGATAAAAACGATCTCCTCACAAGCTATTATATATACATTAATATTATATAAAATACAAAATGTCCAATACGCAAACAATATATATAAGCTTATACATTTAGTTATCAGCAATTTAATGAAATAATTTTGTCCAACATTTTTTTTGATTTTATTATGACTTATACCTATTTTTGCTTAAGAATATAATACTAAAATTTAAATTTATGAAACAAAAAAAGACTAAGTTATTCTATAGTATGAAAAAGAATAACTTCCATTCAAGGAAAATTGCAATCTCGATCTTACTATTATTCGGAGGGATTATCAGTGGATGTTCTGACAAAGAAGTAGAACTATCACAGCAAGAAACAAGAAATAATACTATTTTAACAAAAAGTGCTTATGATAATAGTTTTGATTGGGAAAATTGCACCAAAGTTGATATGGTAAATGGCAGCGGTAATATTGTAAAGGATGTTAATCTACCATGGCAACTTGGAGTTTCTAATATGGGGATTCCTTCTGAATGGATTGATCAAAATATTGAGGAAGAGTATTCTCAAAGAATGTATACAAAACAAAATAACTGGGAACTAGTATATAGCAATATACGTGAAACCACTTCTTATAAATATATAGTTTTATACAACAAGATGACTGGTGTTTTAAGATGTTTTTATTATATTTTGAGTGACCCATCAAGTACAGGTACAACTAATTCTGTATGGGGGATTGGAATTAATAAGTCAAGCGCACTGTTTAATTATACATCATGCATAGCTGAAGATGCTAGTATAAAAAAAGCATCTCCAATTTATATTTCTACACCAATAGGGGCTATTTCAAATACTACATTTAGTACAGTCGGTTTCCAAAATCAAGTATGGTACGGTATTGAAATAGAATGTGCATATGATCCACAAACTAGTATTTCAGATGATTGCAATTTGTATTTAATGGGTAGAGCTATTGATAAAATCACTTATAATGGAACAGGAACTTCGAATGGGAATATTGAAGGAACAATTACAAGTACCGCCCCTGCAGGAGCTGGTTTAAGCCTACAATTTAGTAATATGTTCAATACTACTAATTCAATAATTACGAACCAAAATTCAGTTGTTGGAGCTGTTGGGGACACAGTTGAAAAGGGAGTAACAAAAAAAGATCCTTTTTTTACTTCTTTGTGGAATAATATAAAATCCAATGCGGGTAAATGGGCAATATCTGGATTAGAGTCTGGCGTGAAACAAGGACTTAGTGCCATAGTTTCAAGTGGTGGTACAGCTGTCGCCAAGATTATTGGTAATTTGTTTAGTTCCATATCTGGCAGTAACAATACAATCAGTAAAGTAGACATGAAGATGGTATTAAACTCAAAATATAAGTTTGAAGGGGAGAAAGTACTTCCAGGATGGACCGATTGTGCTCTTCCCGTTCCTGGAACAAAATCAGACACTCAAGCAAATAGGCCATTATACAATAATGCTCTAGGAGTGTGGAATTTAGTTAGAACTCCGAAAATTAAACTATTTGTTACTAATTGGCAGATTGTAGAAAATGGCTATCAAATTTTCTCTGATAAAAGTAAGACGTCTGCAGAATATGTTTGCGATGAGACTGAGTCAATATTAGCTGTTAACCCCATTATTGCGAATGATTATATTGTGACAAATTTTAATTGTAAAATAGCTCAGGACCCTAGTTGTTGCAATGAACCCAATTATGATATTGAACCAGCATTAATAAATGGAGTTCCATATTATATTGGTTCCTTTATTAGTCATACAAAAGGATTAGACTATAACTATGCAAATTTACATGGAGGGGCTAAAAAAGGTATTGTAGAAGTCTCATTTAATTTAACTAGCAAAACAAATAGTAGCGTAGTTTATTACTATAAAAAATACTTTGTATCTAATGTTGTAATAGAACTTAACGAAACAAAGTATGTAAAAGAAAACGAGATGGACAATGATCCTTCAATACCATAATAAAAAGCACTTAGTCAGTAATAGTAAATATCTTTAATTACTATTACTGACTAAGTGTTCTAAGTAGTAATTGCTGGATTTTTTTATATAAATATGAATAAGTTTAGATCGCTGCAAGGGTATCTTGCAGCGATTGTTTTTTTGCACCGTTAATGATTAGTAATATGGTTATTGAGGCCCTATAGAGGTGTGTTACAACCAACTATTAGACAATATTATGGGCAATTGTGAAGTCAAACCAGAAAGAAACTGGTGGTAAAGTTTCTGTTTGACGGATACGAACGTCATATTAGATCTATGTTGTAGGTTATGTTTAAAACACAGAATAAGATCTCAGAACTAAATGGATAAGGCAGAATTGAGAATGTTGATATATAAACAAAAAGTTCTTAGTTTTACCACATGAGAGCTCAGGATTATTTTCGTGAAAGTAAGCTGATAGAAATTATTTCTTTTAGGATAAAAGATAGTATATTGATTTCACTCATCCACAATTGCCTGACGGATTATTACCTCAAAGTCGCATCCCCAATTAATAAGCACCTTGTATCGAACAGTCACACTATCATACGCGTCACTGCGTATACAGTGGCTACTTATTTACGATGCAACTTTACAGAAATAATTCATCAAACAAGGATAGCCCGCTTTTTTAGGATTTTCGTTACTAAGAACTTCGTTCTGTATGGCGTACTCGTTCTACAGTTTAATCCTTATATGATATTCATGTCCTCCAGCCGAGAATTTATCGCTGTCATTTTCCAGATCCTCCTCGGGTAGACACCCTAGTTTGAGCTAATCATTAGTCGCTACACAACACCATCGTGGAGTCACACCATCAAATCATGAATCAGGCACGGAGTATATAAAAAACAGACTACCACAAAAAATGCAGTAGTCTGTATATAATATTTAAAAATCTGATAATAAGTTATTTTCGATATTCTGGATTTTGATCTGAAGTAGATAATGCTTTATTTGCATCAAATTCTTCCTGAGGAATTGGCAATTCAAATTTATCTGAACCAGCAGGCAGATTTATTTGATTTGTCCACAAATCATGACCTTGAACTCCAACTCTAGTTAAAGGTAAATTTCTTCTTTTCAAATCAAACATCCGATGTCCTTCAGCAAACAGTTCTCTTCTTCTTTCATTCTGAATCTCTCCTACTAAATTAGCATCAGCACCAGTATAATCAGTCAAACCTCTAGCCTGACGAACTGCATTTAAAGCATCTCTGGCAACAGTAAAATGAGATTTATCAGCAGCAAGTTCAGCTATAATTAAATACATTTCTGAACCACGCAGCATATTAAAAGAACCTTGTCCCATCTGATTATTTCTACTATGAATTTTAGATGTTAAGTAACCACCTGTTGTAGCTGGTCTTCTTATAAAAGCACCTGTTGATGTATTCTTTGGGAACTGTGTTTTTCTTATATCATTATCATCCATCAAATCAATAAGATTTTTCGATACACGTAAAGAGCTATAGCCTGAAACAACATTAGAGCCATTATCATCGCAATAATACCAAAACGAAGGTAAAGACAGATAAAATTGATTATCGTCAGCCGTACATTCAAATGACCATAACGTTTCACTATTTATCTCACAGAATTTTGATTTATAAACACTTTTATCCATTAAAGTAATTCCTTTCAAAGCACTTTGAGCATGCAATACACCATTCGTTTCATCACCCAAATCAAGATATAAACGAGCAAGAATACCATGAGCAGCATTTTCCCCAATATAAACTTTTGAAGAAGAAGAATTATCTTTCAGTAACAAGCATGCCCTTTCCATATCCTTCACCATCTGATCATAAACAGCCTTAACTGTAGAACGAGGAAGATCTGTAACAGAAGAAGATAAACGAAGGATCACCCCTGGTGAATCTGGGTATTTATTGACAGGCTTAGCATAAGCTCTAACTAAAAAATGATACGCATATGTTCTTAACGATAAAGCCTCTCCTTCAATACGATCACGTTCTTTTGATTCTGGCAATGAATTTATATTGTCTAATATTGCATTTGTATTATCAATTAGACTATAACATCCTTTCCAAGGGTCATCACTATATGTACTTGCAGGATCTACATTATATTGATAAGGAGCAACAAAACGATTATAATTACTTACTGGATTTACCAAAGCATCATCGCCCGTTATATCTGGATAGAAAAATATATATTGGTTCAGATTATGTGCAATCCAACCATTAGAAACCCAGTCATAAGCTCCAGTCAAAACCAATTGAGCACCCTCAATTGACGTAAAAGCCTTTGAATCTGCTAATTTATCTGACGGAGTTGTTTGTAAAAAATCATCTCCGCAACTAGTGCTTCCTACTAATAAAAAAGAAGCAAGTAGAATATTTATTATTTTATTCATAATTATTCAAATTTAAAAACTAATATTTACACCAAACAATACAGTTCTAGGCAATGGAATTGTACCACCTCCATCAAGAGATCCATTAACACCACCTAATTCAACATCATAACCTTTAAACGATTTATCAAGATTCCAAACAAAAACATTCTCAACACTTCCAAAAATGCGTACTGTTTCCAGTTTAGCTTTTCTAACCAAATTTGTAGGTAAATTATATCCCAAATTTATGTTTCGAAGTTTAATAAAATCTGCATCATGAAGATATCTTGAAGATATCTGATTTGAATTAGATGTATTATTTGGTACAAAAATAGGATTTTTTGAATTCTTATTTGTCGAAGTCCAATAATCCGATTGCTCCTTTATAGCCTGATAACCAGCCTTATTTCCATCATTTAACAAATAAGCTTCATATCCATCATATATTTTACCTCCGAAGCTATATGTAAAAAGAAAAGACAGGTCAAAACCTTTATAACTAAAGGAATTGTTTAATCCTCCGAAAACAACAGGTAAAGAAGAACCACATTTATATTTATCAGCTTGAGAATAGGTAGAAGTCGTTGTTCTTTCTCCCGTTGAATTTCCATTTGCATCTTTCACATCTTTATACCATAATGGAGCACCATTGGTTGGATCAACCCCAGCCCATTCTTTCAAATAGAACTCATATAAACTATATCCAACAGTTCTTATTTTACTGCCTACAACTTCTTCTTTTTGTGGATATGAAGTGATCTTATTTTTATTATATGCAATATTAAAATCTGAGCCCCATGTAAAATCACCCTTCTTTAAATTAGTAGAGTGCAAATCAAACTCAATACCAGAATTCTGCATGCCACCTAAATTAGAAATTATTTTATCTAAACCAGTAGAACCAGCAAGAGGTTTTTCTAGTAACAAAGCACTTGACTTCTTTATATAATACTCTATAGAACCATTTAAACAATTAAATAAAGAATAATCAACACCAACATTAAAATTCTTTGCCTTTTCCCAAGTTAAATCGTCATTTTTTAACTGATTATGAGTAATACCTGCTTGCCCATTATAATTATTACCACTAGCATATAAGCCCTGATAACCATAAAGGTAATCAGAAGACTTATTACCAGAAGTTCCATAACTAGCTCTCAGTTTCAAATCATTAATCCATTTATATTCTTTTAAAAAGGCTTCTTGACTAATACGCCAGTTCAAGCCCAAACTCCAAAATGTTCCATATTGATGACCTGGAGCAAAGCGTGAAGATCCATCACTACGAATACTAAAAGAAGCAAAATATTTGTTTTGATAATCATAGTTTAAACGGCCAAAATAAGAAATCATTCGCTCCTTATCAGTTACAGAACCGATTTCCTGAGGGGTTGCAGCCACATTTAATTCAGTTAAACCGCCTGCTGGGAAATTTGTACCTTGAGCATAAGTTCTTTTATAATCGTTCTTAGTAGCTTCATAACCAGCTAAAATTCCCCAGTTATGATCTTCAAATAAAGTAAAATTATAATTCAAAGTACTAGTAAATGAGGCTGTTAAATTCCAAATAGCATATTTATAAAGTCTACCATTAGCAGCAGCTCCATTTCCATGTTTAGCATTATACCATTTTGTTTCATCCAAATTTATAAAATCATATGAAAAACTATTTTTCCAACGTACACCTGAAATATTTATTTCGGCATATGGGTTTACTAACGCCCTATATGTATTAGAGTTATAAACATCTGTTTCTGCAAATGAAACAGCATTCATATCAGGAAATATAGGATTTTCAAAATTATAGATCAGCTTTCCATCAGAATCATATTGCTTATTAAAATTAGAATCCAAGTCATATAGAGAAACGGCATTAGGTAAATACATTGCATTTGTTAAAGGACTTGCACCGCCACCACCACCTACTGGTGTATTTTGCTTTGACAAAGAAAAAGTAGAATTAATACCAGCAGAAAGCCAAGGTTTCATTTTTCCAGAGACATTAGCACGACCAGAATAGCGTTCAAAATCAGAGCCTAAAACAATTCCATCTTGAGTAAGATAATTCATAGATAAAAAATACTTAGTATTTTCATTACCTCCATTAATTCCTAAATCATATTCCTGAGATTTACCTGTTCTAAAGATTTCATCCATCCAGTCTGTATCAATCATCAACTTAGCACCACCAATTAATTTCCCATTAGAATCTAGCGGATTAGCTACATTATATGGATTTCTTCCATAAACTGCTTGAGTAGAAGCATTAGCTAAAGTTGAGGCATTTTCGGATGTCTTTCCTGCAGCAATATTCTGAGAATAGAATCCACCATAATAAAGAGCATAATGTTCCGATGCATTCATCAGATCATAACCACCTGAAGGAAGTTTAGAAAATGATGTTTGAGCCTTAAAGTTCACCTTTGCCTCTCCTTTAACACCTTGTTTCGTAGTGATAAGTATAACACCATTTGCTGCACGAGATCCATACAAAGAAGCTGCCGATGCATCTTTCAATATCGTAACAGACTCGATATCATTAGGATTTAGATTTGATAATGGGTTTGCAGAAGTGCCATAATCATCATTTGCAATTTTACTCAAGTTAGATGATTCGATAGCAACTCCGTCAATAACATATAAAGGTGAACTTGAAGCAGACATTGAGCCAATACCTCGAAGGCGAACCTGAGTTGCAGAACCTGGCTGCCCTGAAATACTAGAAATCTGCAAACCAGGAGATAATCCTTGAAGAGCTTTCTCAAAAGATGTAACAGGAACTTTATCCATATCACCAGATTTTATCGATGCAACGGCTCCTGTAAGAGAAGCTTTCTTTGCAGTCCCATATGCAACAACAACAACTTCATCTGTTACTTGAGCATTTGATTTTAAAACAATCTTCAAATTTGGCCTAATCGTTACTTCTTGAGTAACCATCCCAATATAAGATACTACTAGAGTTTTTGCAGAGACTGGAACATTAGAAATTGCAAATGTTCCATCAATCTCAGAAATTGTACCAATCTTGGTACTTTTAACTGAAACAGATGCTCCAACAACAGGCTGCCCATCTTCCGCAGAAAGAACAACACCTGTTACTTTCTGATTTTGGGCAGTTACCAGACCTATGCCAACAAAAAGGCATGTCAATAACAGCATTAATTTTCTTTTCATAAATTCTCTCTTAAAGTTTTACTTTACAATATTTGTTTCTTTAATCTAACAATTTGCAAATATATCAATAAATCTAAAAATAGCAATCATTTTGTTTAAAAAACCTTGCAATTATTACAATTTATTACCAATAAGTTAAAATTTACACTAAAATCAGAGCTAATCACACTTAAATTTCGTAAAAAAAAGCAATTTCAATAACACAATGAGCATACAAAATGTGACACAATTGCTGTTTTTTGATATTTATCGATAAATTATTCCACAAAAAACCATCTTTTTGACGAATTAGCTAAATAAAATCTAAGAACAATTAATTAAAAAATCAGTTCTTAACAAAAAGAGAGCTAAATAAAGTAAAATTCAACTAAAAGCCGGTTTATAATATCAGTCAGTAAGTAGAGAGTAAAACAGCAGACAATCTTTCACTATAAGAATATTATAAAAGATTATATTTAAATAATAAATTTGTGATTATATAAATAGAGGTATTTCAGACAGTGAATTTATCAAATAGGTAGGTTGAAAAGAATATTCATCCTTATGAATATTATTATAAAACATCTGATGCATACCAATACCTTTAGCACCAACAATATCAGCATCCCAGCTATCTCCTATCATTAGTGACTCCTCGAGCTGAGATTGTGTAGAAGACAAAGCAAAATTAAAAATCTCCGGATACGGTTTGTGAACATGAATATCTTCTGAAAGAATCACTTTCTCAAAATAATGAAAAATGCCAGATGAACGCATCTTCTGAAACTGAAGTTCACGAAATCCATTTGAAAGAATAAAGAGACGATACTTTGAGGATAGATAGTCAAGAGCTTCTTTTGCATGAGGAATCAGTCTGCTCTTAGTAGGTATTACAGAAAAAAAATCATCAGAATACTTTCTTGCAAGTTTTTCATCGGGTACTCCAACAGCTTCGAGCGGAAAAAGAAAACGCTGACGGTTTAATTCCTCCTTACTTATTCTGCCATCACCATATTCAATCCAGAGTTCACTGTTCCTCTTTTGGTATAGCCCATAAAAATGATCGAAAGAATCAAAATAGCGTTCAAATCCATACTTATTATACACCTCTTGAAAAGTATCATTGGCATTGGCCTTAAAATTCCAAAGTGTATCGTCTAAATCAATAAATATACTTTTATACATAAAATAATGGGTGATTCAAAAAAGGGGATTGTGCAATAACACAGTCCCCTAAAATTCTGTTTAAACTGAAGATATTACTTTACCTGAATTACCAGATACTTAGATACACTCCAGAATTCTTTTGGATTAGAAATCTGCAAAGTCAACTGTCCTTTTTCATCTTTTACCAATGAATAAGAATTTGCAGGGTGATTTGTCAGAAGATCTGCACGTTTAGAATAAAGCTTAATTTCTTTAGTAGTACGAACATCAATTTCAGTGAAGTAGTCTTTATTAAAATCAGCAGTTTTAAGAACTTCGCCACTCTTAAGAATCTTCTGAGCTTTCAATTCTGCTTTAGTACCAAATACAAACCAAGCTGTATTGATTGTTTTATCTTGTTCGGAAAGAGTCTTGGTCTTAGCTGTAGTTTCTTCAGTAAGAGTCTGAACATTAGCACTCAATCCGGTAACAGCTTCATCCAGTTCCTGAATACGAATGTTTTTAGCAGCAAGTTCTGTTTGCAGTTCTTCAATTTGCTTTGTTTTCTGTTCCAATTCTGCAGTTAATCCTTCAACAGCTTTCTTCAACTGAGCAGAACTGTATTTACTGTTCTTTAGTTGAGACTGAAGTTTTGCAATCTGAGCTCTGCTAGCTTCCATTGTCTTTGATATAAACTGAATATCAGAAGCAATTTGTTCTTTTGCAGAAGCTGGATTTTCGGAGAGTTTTCCTTTTTGTAAATCTACGCGGTTTTCAGCTGCATTAATCTGACGAAAGCCTTCCTGAATTTCATTAAAAGTTCCCATCATCTCATCCAGCTCATTATTACGCTGAGTCAATTGCATTAAAAGAGAATCGTTTTCAGCCTTAAGCTTGTCAGTTTCTACATTCTTTTTGCCATCACAAGAAGCCAGCATGGCTACGCATAAAGATAAAAATAATAGTTTTTTCATACGTCTTTTGTTTTTTAGTGAAGCTATTTTATTTAAATTTCTAATCGTCAAGACCTGCCAGCACAATGACTATTTCGCCACGAGGGTCGACGTTTGTAAAGTGTTCTATTAATTCAGCCAAAGTTCCCCGCACTGTTTCTTCATGCAATTTAGATATTTCTCTCGAAACAGAAGCCTTTCTCTCTGTTCCAAAATATTCTCCAAACTGCGTTAGTGTCTTGAGCAGGCGATGAGGTGATTCATAAAAAATCATTGTACGAGTTTCACTCTGCAAAGACTTCAATCTGGTCATTCGCCCTTTCTTCTGGGGAAGAAATCCTTCAAAGCAAAAACGCTCATTCGGAAGCCCTGAAGAAACAACTGCCGGAACAAAAGCTGTTGCTCCGGGAAGACATTGAACTTCTATATCATTTTTTATACATTCCCTGACTACTAAAAAGCCAGGATCGGATATACCTGGAGTTCCTGCATCTGAAATCAACGCTACAGTTTCTCCACCCTTTATTCTATTAACAACGCTTTCCACCATTTTATGTTCATTAAACTTATGGTGAGACTGCATGGCGTTCTTTATTTCAAAGTGTTTAAGTAATATACCTGAGGTACGTGTATCCTCGGCTAAAATCAGATCTGCTTCTTTCAATACTTTAATAGCTCTGAAAGTCATATCTTCTAAATTACCGACCGGTGTTGGTACAACATACAATTTTGCCATGTTCAAATATATATGATTACATATTATACTCCTCATTAATAACAAGAGAAGTCAATCTTAGTTTTATCATTTGCATATCAGCACAAATGTTCGATTGTCTCGCAAATGTAGAAAAAATAATATGCAAAACACAAAAAATGTATTATTTTTGTAGACAATTAGTAAACTAACACTAAAATTTTAATAAGTCAAGGCAAAATGGTAATATTTTCCGAAGATCAAATACTAGAAACACGAAAGAGAGGCCGGATTGAGGTTATTTGCGGTTCTATGTTCTCTGGCAAAACAGAGGAATTAATCCGCAGATTAAAAAGAGCCAAATTTGCCAGACAAAGGGTTGAAATTTACAAACCAGCAATCGACATCCGGTATTCTGAAGAAGATGTAGTTTCTCACGACAGTAATTCTATATCTTCCACTCCTATTGAATCATCTGCCAGTATTTTACTTTTCTCTTCAGACATTGATGTGGTAGCTATTGATGAGGCACAATTCTTTGATAAAGGACTTGTTGATGTTTGCAGTAAATTAGCCGACAGCGGTGTACGAGTTATCATTGCAGGATTAGATATGGATTATAAAGGTATTCCTTTTGGTCCGATGCCCGATTTGTGTGCTATTGCTGACGAGGTGACAAAAGTGCATGCTATCTGTGTAAAATGCGGTCAGCTTGCATACATATCACACCGTATCGTTAAAAACGACAAACGCGTTTTATTAGGAGAAAAAGATGAATATGAACCTCTTTGCAGGGAATGTTACAATAAAGCCCTGAAAGAAAGTAATGATTAGACCTTACATTAATAACTTAATATATGCTTGAAAAGAAAATCACATTCGATAGTTTTATTCGCTTTATCTTTGGAATAGCCATAGTTATTGGAATAATTTATTTGCTCGATAAGCTGAGTGCTGTATTACTTCCTTTCTTTATAGCCTGGCTTATAGCGTACTTCATGTATCCGTTAGTGAGATTCTTTCAATACAAATTAAAACTAAAATACAGGGCTTTATCCATTATTTGTGCTTTATTGACTGTTGCTTCCGTTATAGCAGGTGTCTTTACTTTGCTTGTACCGCCAATGATCCAGGAATTCGGCAAAGTTAATAATCTGATTATGACTTACATTTCCAATGAATCAAACATCAATGTCTTTCCTCAGAGAATCGCTGATTTTATCAATGAAAATCTTGATGTTAAGGAGCTTAATAAAATATTCAGTTCGGAGAACATTACCAACCTGACGAAGAATGCACTTCCCAAACTATGGAATTTATTATCCGAATCATTGGATATTCTGTTCAGTGTTATCGCTTCTTTTATAATTCTGCTATATACAGTCTTTATACTTCTGGATTATGAAGCTATTGCAGAAGGCTGGGTTGAATTTATACCAAGCAGATACAGACGATTTGCATCCAGTGTAATTACTGATCTGAAAAATGGAATGAACCGTTACTTCAGAGGACAAGCATTGGTTGCTACGTGTGTTATGATAATCTCAGGAATTGGATTTCTTATTATTGGTTATCCATTGGCATTGGGACTTGCTCTTTTAATTGGCGTATTAACTATGGTACCTTATATGAAGGTTATCGCATTGTTTCCGGCACTTTTACTAGGATTACTCAAAGTAGCCGATACAGGAGATAGTATCTGGGTTGTTTTAGGATCGGCATTATTGGTTTTTGCAATTGTTCAGGCAATAGAAGATTCTTTTATCGTTCCTAAAGTTATGGGAAGAGTTACAGGACTTAATCCTGCCGTTATTTTACTCTCTCTTTCCATCTGGGGATCATTGCTGGGAATACTAGGTATGATCATTGCATTGCCAACTACATCTCTTATACTGTCATATTATAAAAGATTCGTAATACACCGTGAAAAAATTATCAACCCTGAAAACTCTGATAATCAGAGTGAAAAGGAAAATATCAAAAAATAACTAGAAAATTAATACACGAAAAGTTTGGAGCGTAAAGAAAAAGCCGTATCTTTGCACCCGCTAAAGAGAACTAAACGAAATGATTCGCTAGCTCAGCTGGTAGAGCACAACACTTTTAATGTTGGGGTCTTGGGTTCGAGCCCCAAGCGGATCACAAGAAAGAACGAAAGTTCATCTCGATGTATGAAACTCCTTGAATCATTGATTCAGGGAGTTTTTATTTTATACCTACCCCTCCTATCTTGCTAATACAG
>Ga0316603_10000346_pt1 | contig 23950 bp, 18 predicted proteins | sample OWC_soil_day10_n_FD_207649 | JGI IMG/M metagenome (GOLD analysis project Ga0316603, IMG submission 207649) | Wetland soil microbial communities from Old Woman Creek delta, Ohio, United States - OWC_soil_day10_noCT | ecosystem: Environmental > Terrestrial > Soil > Wetlands | place: USA: Ohio... | reverse complement strand
AGCACCGGCACTTCGAAGGGCGTGCGCTCCGACAGCTTCTGGCCGACGTAGCCGACGCCGACGAAGGCCGAGAAGCCGTAGCCGAACAGGCTGACCGCCAGCCCGGTGGCGTACTGGTTGGTGTTGAGCCAGATGACCAGCGCGCCGAAGGCGGCGGCGAGCAGGCCGCCGGCGGCCGCGCCGGCGACGAAGGCCAGCGTGTCGCTGCCGGTGGTGAAGGCGGCGGCGAAGCCGGCGATGGCGGCCACGAGCATCATGCCCTCGGCGCCGAGGTTCAGCACCCCGGCCTTCTCGTTGATGAGCAGGCCCAGGCCGGCCAGGGCCAGCGGCGTGCCCGAGGCCAGCGTGGCCGCGATCAGCAGTGCGGTTTGGTCCATTTCGGTGTCCCTCTCTCAATGGGCGCCGGCCAGGGCCGAGCGCACGCGGATGCGGTAGTGGATCAGGGTGTCGCAGGCCAGCAGCACCAGCAGCAGCAGTCCCTGGAACACGCCGGTCAGCGCGTTCGGCAAGCCCAGGCGCGACTGGCCCAGCTCACCGCCGATGATCATGGTCGACAACAGCAGCCCCGCGAAGATGATGCCGACAGGATGCAGCCGGCCGACGAAGCAGACGATGATGGCGGTGAAGCCCAACCCGGTCGAGACATGCGGCGTGATCTGCTTGAAGGTGGCCGCCGCCTCGATGCCGCCGGCCAGCCCGGCCAGCCCGCCGGAGATCAGCAGCGCCGTCCACAGCGAGGTGCTGGCCGAAAAGCCCGCATAGCGCGCCGCGGCCGGTGCCAGCCCGCCCACCTGCAATTGGTAGCCCCGGAACAGGCGGAACATGAACACCCAGGTCACCACCACCAGCGCCAGCGCGATGAGAAAGCCAATGTGCAGCCGCGTCCCGCTCACCAGGTTGGGCAGCCAGGTGGAGGCGTCGAAGTTCTTGGTCTGCGGGAAGTTGAAGCCGGCCGGGTCCTTCCACGGGCCGAAGACCATGTAGTTGACCAACTGCTGCGCGACGTAGACCAGCATCAGGCTGACCAGGATCTCGCTGGCATTGAACTTGTCGCGCAGCAGCGCGGTGAGGCCCGCCCAGGCCATGCCGCCGAGCACGCTGCAAGCCAGCACCAGCGGCACGGCGACGATCTTGGGCAGCACGATGCCGCTGGTGGTGAGCCACAGCGCGACGCCGCCGCCGCTGAGCACCCCCAGCAGGAACTGGCCTTCGGCACCGATGTTCCAGACGTTGGAGCGGTAACACACCGCCAGACCGAGCGCGATGACGATCAGCGGCGTGGCCTTCAGCACCACCTCGCTGATCTGGCGCATGCTGGAGAAGGGCTCGACGAAGAACATGCTCAGGCCGCGCAGCGGGTCCTTGCCGAGTGCCAGGAACAGCAGCGCGGCGATGAGCGCGGTGAGCGCCAGCGCCAGCAGCGGCGACAGCAGCGACATCAGCTTCGATGGCTGCGCGCGGGCTTCAAGCTTGAGCATGGCGCACTCCTGCGGCAATCGGTTGCGGCACCGGCGCAGCCGCCTCGCCAGACTTGGGCCACAGCCCGGACATCCATTCGCCGATGCGTTCGATGGTCGCGTCGGCGGTGGGGATCGACGGCGACATCCGCCCCTGGGCGATGACGATCAGCCGGTCGGCGATCTCGAACAGTTCGTCCAGCTCCTCGCTGACGATCAGCAGCGCGCAGCCGGCGTCGCGCAGCTTGAGCAGCTCGCCGCGGATCAGCGCCGCCGCACCCACGTCGACACCCCAGGTGGGCTGCGACACGATCAGCAGCTTGGGGTTGGCGTCGATCTCGCGGCCGACGATGAACTTCTGCAAATTTCCGCCCGACAGGCTCTTCGCCGCCGCGCCGGTGCCGCCGGCCTTGACGTTGAAGCGGCTGATCAGGTTGGCGGCCAGCAGATCGACCTTGGTGGTGTTGATCCAGCCCGAGCTGCCGATGGCTTCGGTGCGCGTCAGCAGCGTGTTCTGCGCCAGGCTCATCACCGGCACTGCGCCACGGCCGAGGCGTTCTTCGGGCACGAAATACAAACCTTCCCTGCGTCGCCTTCGTGGCGAGTGACTGGCGATGTCCTTGCCGAAGAGCTTGATCGAGCCGGCCGGTCCGCGCGGGTCTTCGCCGGACAGCGCGGCCATCAGCTCCTGCTGACCGTTGCCGGAGACGCCGGCGACGCCGACGATCTCGCCGGCGCGCACCTCGAAGCCGATGTCCGACAGCGTGGTGCCGAACTGGTCCAGCTTGGGCACCGACAGGCCCTGCACCGCCATCACCACCGCGCCGGCCTTCACCTGCTTGTGCTGCAGCTGCGGCGGCTCGGCACCGATCATCAGCCGCGACAGGCCGGCGTTGGTCTCGGTGCGCGGGTCGACCATGCCGGTGACCTTGCCGCCGCGCAGCACGGTGCAGTTGTGGCACAGCGCGCGGATCTCGTCGAGCTTGTGGCTGATGTACAGGATCGAGCAGCCGTCGGCCGCCAGCTTGCGCAGCGTGACGAACAGCTTCTGCACCGCCTGCGGCGTCAGCACCGAGGTCGGTTCGTCCAGGATCAGCAGCTTCGGGCTGGTCAGCAGCGAGCGCACGATCTCCACCCGCTGGCGCTCGCCCACCGACAGCGAATGCACCGGGCGCAGCGGCTCGACATCCAGGCCGTATTCCTTGCTGACCTGGGTGATGCGCTGCGTGATCTCGGGCAGCTTCATGCTCTTGTCCAGGCCCAGCCAGACGTTCTCGGCCGCGGTCAGCGTGTCGAACAGGCTGAAGTGCTGGAACACCATGCTGATGCCCAGCGCCCGCGCCTGCTGCGGGTTCTTGATCTCGACCTTTTCGCCGTTCCAGCGGATCTCGCCTTCGTCGGGCCGCACCGCGCCGTAGATCATCTTCATCATCGTGCTTTTTCCCGCGCCGTTCTCGCCGAGCACGGCATGGATCTCGCCGGGCAGCACCTTGAGATTGACGTTGTCGTTGGCGCGCACCGACGGGTACTGCTTGCTGATGCCGATCAGTTCGAGTCGCAGCATGGTGTTGTCTCCTGGCAGGTGCTTGGTGTGCGTGGCGGGCGTGTCGCTTCTTCGGGTGCGGATGGGCCGGGTCAGCGGACGCCGTCACGCCGGTGCCGGCGCACGCCAGCGACCCAGGTTTCGACCAGGTCGCGCTCGTCGCCGAGCGTGATCCAGGCAAACACCTTCTCATGCAAGTCGCGCGCCACCTGCTGGCGGCGCCGCGCCACTGCACTGCCGGCCCAGTCCCACACGCACAGGTCGGCGACAGTGCCGCCCTCGAGCGAGCCGATCTCGTGGCTCAGGCCCAGCGCCTGCGCCGCGCCGCGCGTGGCGGCATGCAGCAGCGCCCAGGCGCTGAGCTTGGTGCCGGCCAGCGCCTGCACCTTGTAGCCGTCGGCCAGCGTGCGCTGCATCGACAAGCTGGTGCCACCGCCCACGTCACTGGCCAGGCTGATGCCGACGCCAGCGTCCTCGGTCGCGGCCCAGCCGAACAGGCCGCTGCCCAGGAACAGGTTGGAGCTGGGGCAGAAGGCGATCTGTGCCCCCAGCGTGTGCAGACGGGCGCGGTCGGCCGCGTCGAGCCAGATGCCGTGGGCCAGCACCGAGCGTTGATTGAGCAGACCGTGGCGCTCGTACACGTCCAGGTAGCTGCGCGCCTTGGGGAACAACTCGGCCACCCAGCGCACCTCGTCCGGGTTCTCGGCCACGTGGGTCTGCATGTACAGGCCGTCGCGGCTGGCCAGCAGCCGCCCGGCCATGGCCAGCTGCGCGTCGCTGCTGGTCGGCGCGAAGCGCGGTGTCACCGCATAGGCCAGCCGGCCGCGGCCATGCCAGCGCTCGATCAGCTCATGGCAGTCGCGTTCGGCGCCGTCGACATCGTCGATGTCGTCGCACAGGGTCTTGGGCGCATGGCGGTCCATCAGCACCTTGCCGGCGATCAGCCGCATGCCGCGCTCCAACGCGCCTTCGAACAGCGCATCGACCGACGCCTTGTGCACCGTGGGGAAGACCACCGCGCTGGTGCTGCCGTGGGCCAGCAAGGCGTCGAGGAATAGCCTGGAGCCCTGCTGCGCCAGCACCGGATCGACCATGCGGTGCTCCGCCGGGAAGGTGTAGGTCTCCAGCCAGTCGAGCAGTTGCGCGCCCCAGGAGCCGATGACGTCGAGCTGCGCGCTGTGCACGTGGGTGTCGATGAAGCCGGGCAGCACCAGCTTGCCGGCATGGTCGATGCGCCGCCAGGTGACGTCCGGCCCCGCCAGCTGCGCGCCGACGATGGTGTTGCCTTCGATCAGCAGCCAATGGCCAGGGCGGAAACGCACTGCCGGGCTGTCGCGGTCGGCGCGCGCCGGCGCGGCCACGAAGTCCAGCAGGTCGCCGCGCAGTGCAATGCGCGCCGCGCTCATGTCGCCTTCTCCGGCAAGGCCAGCTGCCTTGCGACGTCGCGCACGCGCTCGCGCAGCCAGCGCAGCGGCGGCGCCGCATGGGTGCGGTCATGCCACAGCTGGTAATAGGTGAGCGGCGGGAACTGCACCGGGCAGCGCACGATGCGCAGGTCCAGCGCGTCGACATAGCGGCTGCAGAAGAGCCGCCCGGTGGTCAGCACCAGCCAGCTGCGCGCCACCATCAGCGGGATCAGGCTGAAGTGCGCGCTGCGCACCACCAGGTTGCGCTGCAGGCCCTGCGCCGCCAAATGCTCGTCGATGACGCCCGGCGCACCGGAATGGAAGGCCATCGGCGCCACATGCTCGCTCTGCAGATAGCGCTCCACCGTCCAGCTGCGGCCGCCGCGCGCGGCGGGGTGGTCGGGCGCCACCAGGCAGACGACCTCGTCGCTCATCAGCCGGCCCAGGTGCAGCTCTTCGGGCGGCTGCAGCCAGTTGCCGATGACCAGGTCGACCTCGCCCGAGGCGAGCTTGCGCCGGTAGTCGATCTCGGCCGACAGCGGGTGCAGCTCCACCTGGGCCAGCGGCGCCTCGCGCTTGAGCAGCTCGACGATGCGCGGCAGGAACAGCGGGTCCAGGTAGTCGCTGGCGGCGATGCGGAAGGTCAGCGCAGCGCTGGCAGGCTCGAAGGGGCCGCTGCGCTGCTGCGGCGCGAACAGCAGCTCGGCCTCGCGCAGCAGCCGGGACGCCGGCTCCAGCATGGCCAGCGCCGCATCGGTGGGCGCCAGGCCCTGCCCCGAGCGCACCAGCAACGGATCGCCCGTCAGCGCGCGCAGCCGCTTCAGCTGGGCGCTAACCATCGGCTGCGTGCTTTGCAGGCGCATCGCGGCACGGGAGACACTGCGTTCGCTGATCACGGTGAACAAGACCTTCACGAGATGGAGGTCAATGGTGGCGATGATCGGGCGCTGCGCCATACGAGCCATCATATATTTAATAGTTACGAATGCGTATATCAAGCGGCGCCGTCAGGCGTTAGTGTTGGCCCTGTCTCAGCAGCGAGGGCAAGCATGGAAACCCGACCGATCCGCTTCGTGCACCGCGGCCGCATCGTCAGCGTCGACGGTGCCGCGCCGACGCGCAGCGTGCTCGAATGGCTGCGCGAGGACGCCCGCTGCACTGGCACGAAGGAGGGTTGCGCCGAGGGCGATTGCGGGGCCTGCACGGTGATCGTCGCCGAGCTGGCCGACAGCGGCGGCGCCTCCGGTACGCAGGCAGCAAAGGCGACGTTGGTCGGCGGCCTGTCGATGCGCCCTGTGAATGCCTGCATCCGCTTCCTGCCCACGTTGGACGGCAAGGCGCTGCTCAGCGTCGAGGACCTGGCCGCGCCGAGCCACGGCGAGCTGCACCCGGTGCAGCAGGCGATGGTCGAGTGCCACGGCTCGCAATGCGGCTTCTGCACGCCCGGCTTCGTGATGACGTTGGCGGCCTCCTACGAACACCACAACGAAGCAGGCACCGTGCCCAGCCGCCAGCAGCTGGCCGACGAGCTGTCGGGCAACCTGTGCCGCTGCACCGGCTACCGGCCGATCCTCGATGCCGGGCAGCGCATGTTCGAGCTGCCGGCACGCCGTCTGGACACTGCGCCGCTGGTGGCGCTGCTGCAGCAACTGCGCGCCGACTCGCCGCTGCACTACGTGGCGCCGAACCCGGCGGTGGTGGAAGCGGGCCAGCCGCGCCAGGACCATTTCTTCGCACCGCGCACGCTGGACCAGCTGGCCACCCTTCGTGCCGAGCGCCCGCAGGCGCGACTGCTGGCCGGCTGCACCGACATCGGCCTGTGGGTCAACAAGATGTTCCGCGACCTGGGCGACATCGTCTATGTCGGCGAGGTCGACGAGCTGAAGCGCATCGGCGAGGCCGACGGCGCGCTGCATATCGGCGCCGGCGCCGCGCTGGAAGACGCCTGGTCGGCGCTGGCCGCGCGCTGGCCCAGCGTCAACGAAGCCTGGTTGCGCTTTGCCGGCCCGCCGGTGCGCCACGCCGGCACGATGGGGGGCAACGTGGCCAACGGCTCACCCATCGGCGACAGCGCGCCGGTGCTGATCGCGCTGGGTGCGAGCATCGTGCTGCGTCATGGCCCGGCCACGCGCGAGATGATGCTCGAGGACTTCTACCTCGACTACATGAAGAACCAGCTCGTACCGGGCGAGTTCGTCGCCGGCATCAGCGTGCCACTGCCGACGCCGACGCAGCAGCTGCGCGCCTACAAGATCAGCAAGCGCTACGATTGCGACATCTCGGCGCTGTTCGCCGGCCTGGCCATCGAACTCGACGGCGATGTGGTGCGCAGCGCGCGCTTCGCCTTCGGCGGCATGGCGGCGATCGTCAAGCGCGCCCGAGGGGCCGAGGCCGCCGTCTCCGGCCAGCCCTGGACCGAGGCCACGGTGCAGGCGGCGATGCTGGCGCTGGACAGCGAATTCACGCCGCTGTCCGACCTGCGCGCCAGCGCCGACTACCGGCGCCAGGTGGCACGCGGCTTGCTGAAGCGTCTGTGGCTGGAGACGCGAAGGAGTTCACCGCTGGCGCAGGCCAGCGTGTGGGCGCAGGCTGACGCGGCCAGCGCCTGAGAAGGGAGGCTCGAGCCATGAACCAGATCACCGACGCCCCATTCGCCACGGTCTCCTCCACAGGCGTGATCGGCCGCGACCATGCGCACGAGTCGGCGCACCTGCACGTGGCCGGTACGGCGACCTACATCGACGACCTGCCCGAACTGGCTGGCACGCTGCATGCGGCGCTGGGTCTGTCGCCGCTGGCGCACGGTCGGCTCAAGGGCATCAAGCTCGACGCGCTGCGCGCCCTGCCCGGCGTGGTCGACGTGATCGCGGCCGAGCATATTCCGGGTGAGAACCAGTGCGGCCCGATCGTGCACGACGACCCGATCCTCGCCGAGGGCACGGTGCAGTACCTGGGCCAGCCGGTGTTTGCGGTGATCGCGCACACGCGCGATGCGGCAAGGCGCGCCGCGGCACGGGCCAAGGAGTTTCTGGACATCGAGCCGCTGCCCGCCGTGCTGGCGGTGCGCGAGGCGCATGCGGCGAAGTCCTACGTGGTGCCGCCAATGCACCTGGCGCGGGAATCGGCGCCCGGCGCCTGCCAGCGCGCCATCGCCGCGGCGCCGCAGCGGCTGCAGGGCAGCTTCGTGCAAGGCGGGCAGGAACAGTTCTACCTGGAAGGCCAGATCAGCTATGCCGTGCCGCTGGAAGGCGACGGCATGCGCGTGCACTGCTCGACCCAGCATCCCAGCGAGATGCAGCACGTCGTCACGCACGCGCTGGGAACGGCGGCGCATGCGGTGCTGGTGGAATGTCGGCGCATGGGCGGCGGCTTCGGCGGCAAGGAATCGCAGTCGGCGCTGTTTGCCTGCATCGCCGCGGTGGCGGCACGGCGGCTCGGCCGGCCGGTGAAGCTGCGCCCCGACCGCGACGACGACTTCATGATCACCGGCCGGCGCCACGGCTTCGAGTTCGACTACGACATCGGCTTCGATGACAACGGCCGCATCCTCGGCGCCGAGGTGACGATGATCTGCAACGCCGGCTACAGCGCCGACCTGAGCCCGCCGGTGATGACGCGCGCCATCTGCCACTTCGACAACGCCTACTGGCTGCCCGAAGTCGCCATCCACGGCTACTGCGCCAAGACCAACACGCAGAGCAACACCGCCTTTCGCGGCTTCGGCGGGCCACAGGGCGCGCTGATCGTCGAGCTGATCCTGGAACGCATTGCGCACCGGCTGGGACGCGATGCGCTGGAGGTGCGGCGCGCCAACTTCTACGGAAAGAGCGGCAACAACATCACGCCCTATCGGCAGACGGTCACCGACAACGTCATCCACGAACTGGTCGACGAGCTGGCGGCCAGTTCCGACTATGCCGCGCGACGCCATGCCGTCGCCGCCTTCAACGCCAGCAGCCCGGTGCTCAAGCGCGGGCTGGCGCTGACGCCGGTGAAGTTCGGCATCTCCTTCAACGTCAACCACTACAACCAGGCCGGCGCGCTGGTGCACGTGTACACCGATGGCTCGGTGCTGGTGAACCACGGCGGCACCGAAATGGGCCAGGGCCTGAACACCAAGGTGGCGCAGGTGGTGGCGCACGAACTGGGCCTGGAACTGGAGCGCGTGCGCTGCAGCGCCACCGACACCAGCAAGGTCGCCAATACCTCGGCCACGGCGGCCAGCACCGGCAGCGACCTCAACGGCAAGGCGGCGCAGGACGCGGCGCGGCAGATCCGCGAGCGGCTGGCGGCGCTGGTGGCCAAGGAGCATGGCATCGATGCGGCCACGGTTTGTTTCGAAGGCGGCCGCGTGCGCGCTGCCGGCGTGGATCTCGACTTCGTCGAACTGGTGGGCCGGGCCTACGTGGCGCGCGTGCAGCTGTGGAGCGACGGCTTCTATGCCACGCCAGGGCTGCACTGGGACCGTGCCACGCTGACCGGCCGGCCCTTCTACTATTTTGCCTACGGTGCGGCGGTCAGCGAGGTCATCATCGACACGCTCAGCGGCGAATGGAAGCTGCTGCGTGCCGACCTGCTGCACGATGCCGGCAAGTCGCTCAACCCGGCCATCGACATCGGCCAGGTCGAAGGCGCCTTCATCCAGGGCATGGGCTGGCTCACCAGCGAAGAGCTGGTCTGGCACCCGAAGACCGGCGCGCTGCTGACGCACGCGCCCAGCACCTACAAGATCCCCACCGCCAACGACGCGCCGCGCATCTTCAACACCAAGCTGTTCGACAATGGCAACGTCGAGGACAGCATCCACCGCAGCAAGGCGGTGGGTGAGCCGCCGCTGCTGCTGCCCTTCAGCGTGTTCTTCGCCATCCGCGACGCGGTGGCTGCGGCGGGTGGCGACAAGGACGACCCGGTGCTGTCGGCGCCGGCCACGCCGGAGGCGATCCTGCGCGCGCTGAATTCGGTGGCCTGAATCGATGGACGCATACCGGGCTACGCTCTGAACCCGAAGCAGAGGAAGGCAGCACCCGGCGCTCGGCTGTCTTTCGAATTCGAGCCTGCGCTCAGTGAGCGAGCGTTGTAGTGCGATGGTGGCCACCCGCGGGCGCAGGCCCCATTCGCGGCACGCTGGCGGCTGAACAACCTGGTCGGTGGTGAAGAGGTCACGGCGGCGAACAGCAATCGCTCGCCCGCGAGCGTGGGCCGGACAACGCGGGTGACGCCATTGCGCTACCGCAGCCGACTCGGCACGCCGGCCTGCGCCAACCCGACGGCTTCGGCAATGTCAGCAACGCGCTGCAAGCTGCACTGCCGTGCGTCGACCCGGCTTCGAACCCACGCTTGCATCAACCCTTGCGTGGCGCCCACAGCAGGTACAGGCTGAAACCCAGCACCCACGCCGGGAACAGCAGCGCCGCCCACAGCGTCTGCGTCAGCCCCAGCACCAGCAGCGTCGCCAGGCCCCAGGTGACCCAGACCAAGGGCCTCGGCATGGCGCCGGTGCGAAAGCACAGCGTGGCCAGCGAGAACATGAACACACCGGCCATGCGCAGCGCATAGGTGTTGGTCAGCTCGTAGGCCAACCGGCCGCCGAACGCGAAGGTGCCGCTGTCGAAGAAGCGCTCGCCGTACTGCGCATGCGCCGCCAGCAGGGCCTGCGTGGCCGCGGCGGCGACGAAGCACATGCCCAGGAACAGCACGCCGCTGCCGAAGTACACCGACGCCAGGAAGCGGTCCTCGCGCGCGCCGATGTGCGTGCGCACCACGCCGATGAACCAAAGGAAGGCGATGCCGCCCCAGGCCAGCAGGTGCGTGGCCAGGCGCAGCGTGCCGGCCGGATCGGCCAGCCAGCCGCCGCGCTCGGCGATCGAGCCCGGGATCGACAACCGCACCAGCAGCAGCGCGCTGCCGAACAGCAGCGCAAAGGCCACGCCCGCCGCCGCCGCGGCGCGCGGCACCTGCGGTGGCGCGGCCGGGGGCTTCATCCGTCCTTGCGCAACGCGCTCTGCACCTCGTCGAGGTTCTCGGCCACACGACGCTGCACCAGCTCGTAGGCCTCGCGCTGCGACTTCGCCGCCATGTCCGACAGCTCGCGGATGTCGTTCAGCGCCAATTGCAGAGCGCCCACGGCCAGGTCATCGAGCCGACGCACGCTCTCGCTCGCGCCGGCCACGCCCATCGCCATGCCGACGCTGCGCAGCTCGCCCGCGGCGTCCTTGATCTGCGCGGTCTGCCGCGCCACCACTTCCTGCAACCCGGCGTACGAGCGCTGGCTGGCCGCCATCAGCGCCTGCAGGTCCTTGCGCCAGCCCTCGACCAGGCGCCCGGCCAGGCCCGCCAGTTCGAGCCGGCCCAGCCGCCCGAGCAGCTCCTGCAGCGAGCGCTCGTCGGGCGGCGCCGCCGACACGGGGGGCACAGCGCGGCGTGCCCCGGTCTTGCGCACCGGTGCCTTTCGAGTCGCAGCTTTTGCTGCGGCTTTCTTGCTGGCCATCTTCGGTATCGGCATGCGCTGCTCCTGCTGCTTGCGCTGTCGTGGATCAGGCTGCCGCAGCGTCGCCCCGCCGCGCGGCCTTGCCGCCGGGCGCGACGCGGAAGCGCACCGCCATGTCGAAGGCCGTCTTGGTGAAGGCCAGCACCTCGGCAAAGCCCTCGTCGGACAGACGCCGCGCGTCGTCGTTGCCGCGGTACAGGTTGGCCAGCTCGCGCTCGCGCCCGGCCAGCGCCACCAGCTTGCCGATGCCCAGGTCGTCGAGGGCCTTCCACAGCGTAGGGTTGTAGCTGCGCGCCAGCTTCATCGCGAAGGTCGACGGGTCGTGCCGGCCCAGCACCCCGGCCAGGCGCAGCACCACCTCGAAAGGCAGCGCCACCGTGCCGCCTTCCGCCTGCTGGAGCAGCTTCGGGTCGTCCAGCCCGATCGCCTGGCTCAGCTCGCGCGTGCTCATGCCGGCGGTTTCGCGCGCCTGGCGCAGCATCGTCGCCGCCTGGTCGATGCGCTCGCGCTCGCGCGGCTCGCCGGCCCGTGCCTTGGCCAGGTTCAGCGACAGCTCGCCGGCGCTGCCGGCCACTCCGAGCAGGTTGTCGGTCCAGCGGCGCAGCTCCTTGGCGACATTGAGCAGCGGCGCAGCGGCTTCCAGCGACGGCCAGGCCGGCGTCGGCAGGGCCGGTTTGACCGCTTTGGCGGGCTTCGCACTGCGGCGGGTCTTGGCGGGCGTGGGCATCGCGGGTCTCCTCTTCTTCGGTGGCAACAGGTCCTTCAGGCGCGCAGGTCCTTGACCAGCGCGGTGGCGTTCTGCGCCACCAACCCATAGATCGACAGCTGCGGATTGGCGCCGATGCTGGTGGGGAACACCGAGCCGTCCATCACCGACAGGTTGGCCACCTGGTGATGCCGGCCGCGGCTGTTGACCACGCCGCGCTTCGGGTTCTCGCTCATCGCGCAGCCGCCCATCAGGTGCGCGGTGAACAGCGTGGCGCGGAACTTCTGCAGCGGCAGTTCGGCGATGGCCTTCTTCGCCTCGTTCCAGCTGCCCACGTAGCGCGCGTCGAGGTGCGCCGCCCGCACCTGCTTGGCACCGGCCGCGAACTGCAGCTCGGCCATGCTCAGATAAGCGCGGCGCGCGCCCTCCCACACATAGTCGCTCAGCTCGTAGTCGAGCATCGGACTGCCGTCGTCGGCCAGGCGCACGCTGCCGCCGGGGCTCTGCTCGACGAAGCCGTCGCGCAGCAGCGCCAGCACCGCGTTGGTGTGCACCAGCGCCGCCATCTCCTTGCGCAACTCGTCGCCAAAGGCATTGAGCACGCCCGCACCGATGCCGGGGAAGATCGGCGCCACCTCGAGCTTGTAGCCCATCGGACCGGTGGCACCGTCCTTCCACTGGAAGTGGTCGGAGGCGGTGCTCTGCGGCGCGCCGTAGAAGGGGTCGATGCGCTCGGGCATCTGCGCCAGCGTCAGCACCACCGGATGGATCAGCGTGTGCGTGCCCAGCCGCTTGTGCGGGTCGGGCAGCTGCGATCGCAGCAGCAGCGCCGGGGTGTTGATGGCGCCGCCGGCGGCGATGAAGTGCCTCGCCTTGATCGTCACCAAGGTGCCGCTGGGCGTGCGGCCATCGTCGCGCAGTGCCTCGCCGACGGCTCCCGTGATCTTGCCGTCGGCATGCTGCAGCTGGCGCACGCGCAGCCGGTGCACCAGCGTCGCGCCGTGGCGCAGCGCCTCGGGGATGGTGGACACCAGCATCGACTGCTTGGCATTGACCGGGCAGCCCATGCCGCAGTAGCCCGAATTCCAGCAGCCGCGCACGTTGCGCGGAATCGCGTGCGCCTCCCAGCCGAGCTTCTGGCAGCCGCGCATCAGCACGCTGTTGTTGGCGTTCTGCGCCTCCCACAGCGCGACGTCCAGGCGCTTTTCCATCTGCTCGAACCAGGGCTTCATGTCATCCACGCCATGGCCCACCACCTCATGTTCGGCGGCCCAGTGCTTCAGCGTCGGCGCCGGCGTGCGGAAGCTCGAAGTCCAGTTGACGGTGGTGGAGCCGCCCACCGAGCGCCCCTGCAACACCGCGATGGCACCGTCCGAGGTGGCACGCGCGGCGCCTTCCTGGTACAGCTCGCGCATGGCGCGGCCCTCGTCCATGTCGCGGAAGCTGTCCGAGGTGCGCAGCGCGCCCTCTTCCAGCAGCAGCACCTTCAGCCCGGCAAGAGCCAGGATCTCGGCGGCCACGCCGCCGCCGGCACCGCTGCCGATGATGGCCACGTCGGCGTCCATCGTCTGCGGCGCGCTCAAGCGGGAGGCATCGATGACCTTCCAGCCCGAGGCGATGCCCTCGGTGTAGATGTCGGGTACAGCCATGGTTCTTCCTTAGGAATTGACGGCCTTGAACACGTAGTCCAGCGGCCCGGGGTAGCCGGTGGCAGGCCAGCTCTCGGGCAGGACGTAGAAGCTGGACGAGGTCAGCTTGACCAGCACGTTGCCGCCGGCATTCAGCGTGGCGAAGCGGCTGCCGCGCCAGCGGGCCAGGAAGGCCTGCATCTTGTCGATGCCGGCTTCGTTCCAGGCGCCCACACCGGTGAGCACGTAGCGCAGCGGGCCGATGGCCAGCAGGTCGAGCAGCTTGCGCACTTCCTGCCGCGCACCCTGGCCCATGGCCGCGAGGGTGCCGTCGACGTTGCGCAGCACGGCCTCGAGCAGGGTCTTGCGCTGGGCCGCGTCGAAGGCGCCGAGTTCGGTCACCACCGCCGGTGCCAGCGCGCTGAACAGCTCGACGTCGCCCGGCTGCAGGAAGGCGTAGCCGGCCACCGGCGTCTTGGTGTCACCGCTGCAGCCGACCGTGCCGGCCAGCGTCAGCGCCAGCGAGAAGCCGACGCCGACCTTGAGGAAATCGCGCCGCGCCAGGCTGCGGTCGTCAGCAGGGTCGAAATGCATGCGCGTCTCCCGTCAACTGAACACACCACCGTACTGCTTGCGCAGGTCGGCCTTCTGCACCTTGCCCGTGCCGCCCACCGGCAGCGACTCGAGGAAGACCACGTCGTCGGGCACCCACCACTTGGCGACACGCTCGGTCAGGAACGCGAGGATCTGTTCCTTCTCCAGCGCCTGCCCCGGCTTGCGCACGATGAACAGCAGCGGACGCTCGTCCCACTTGGGATGTTTGACGCCGATCACCGCCGCCATCGCCACCGCGGGGTGCGCCATCGCGGCGTTTTCCAGGTCGATCGAGCTGATCCACTCGCCGCCGGTCTTGATCACGTCCTTGGCGCGGTCGCGGATCTGCATCACGCCGTCGGCGTCGATCGTCGCCACGTCGCCGGTGGGGAACCAGCCGTCGCGCAGCGGCGACTCGGCGCCCTTGAAGTAGCCCGAGACGATCCACTGCCCGCGCACCATCAGCTCGCCCTGCGCCTGGCCGTCGCGCGGCAAGTCGGCGCCGTTCTCGTCGATCACCTTGATGCGTACACCGAACACCGCCTTGCCCTGCTTGGCGATGACCGCATGTTGGTCGGCGGGCTTTAGCGCGTCGTGCTTGCTGGTCAGCGCGCTCATCGTCGCCACCGCGGTGGTCTCGGTCATGCCCCAGCCGTGGCGCACCTCGACGCCGTACTCGTCCGCGAACTTCGCGATCAGCGACTGCGGCATCGCCGAGCCGCCGACCGCCGTGCGGCGCATGGTCGTGAAGCGCAGCTTGTGGGATTCCACGTGCTGCAGCAGCGCCAGCCAGATCGTCGGCACGCCGGCGCTGACCGTCACGCGCTCGCTTTCCATCAGCTCGTGCAGGCTGGCGCCGTCGAGCTTCGGCCCGGGCAACACCAGCTTGGCGCCGACCATCGGCGCGGCATAGGGGATGCACCAGGCATTGATGTGGAACATCGGCACCACCGGCAGGATGGTCTCGCGCGCCGACAGCGACAGCACGCCCGGCGTACAGCCAACCAGCGCGTTGAGCACGATGGCGCGGTGCGAGTACAGCGCGCCCTTCGGGTTGCCGGTGGTGCCGGACGTGTAGCACAGCGCGGCGCCGCTGTGCTCGTCGAATTGCGGCCACTCGAAGTGTTCGCTGTGCGGCGCGATCAGGTCCTCGTAGCTGAGCACGTTGGCCACGCCTTCGATGGCCGGCGTGTGGGCGGCGTCGGCCAGGCAGACCCAGGCCTTGACCTTGGGGCAATGCGCGGCGATGCCCTTGATCAGCGGCGCGAAAGTCGCGTCGAACAGCATCACCTGGTCTTCGGCGTGGTTGACCACGTAGATCAACTGCTGCGGGTGCAGCCGCGGGTTGACCGTGTGCATCACCATGCCGCTGCCCGAAACCGCGTAGTAGGCCTCGAGGTGGCGGTGGTTGTTCCAGGCGATCGAGCCGACCGCGCTGCCGGCGGACAGGCCCAACTGGCCGAGCGCATGCGCCAGCTTGCGCGCGCGTTTGGCGCAGTCGGCATAGGTGTAGCGGAACAGCGCTCCGTGCGTTTCGCGCGAGACGACCTCGACGTCGCCGTACTGCGCGGCGGCGTGTTCAATCACGTCGGACAGCAGCAGCGGCTGGTCCATCATCAGTCCGGGTTGAATCATGGTTTTCTCCTCGCCTCAAGGCGTAACGATGTTGAAGGACGGATCGAAGACGACGATGTTGGCCACCAGCGCGCCGAAGGCCTGTGGGTTGCCCTCGACCTTGACCATACCGGCTTGCACTAGCTCGGGCAGCTTCTTGCCCTGCAGCAGCATGGCCAGGAAGGCCGGGCGCGTCAGCGTGATGGTGACGTCGGGGTTCTTCAACATGCGGCCCTTGGTGTTGTTGAGCACCGAGTTCGACAACTCCAGCGCCCAGGTCTCGTTGACGTCGGTGAAGCGCATCTGCACGGCCGCCTTCAGCCCGTCGGTCTTGGTGTGGTCCAGGCGCAGCGCGATGAAGTCGAAGAGCAGCTCGTTGGTCATGCCGCGCACGGTGTCCGGGCCGCTGGAGCTGAGTACCGAGGGCTTCGGGCCAACGCGCAGCTCCTGCGCACCCAACAGGTAGGCGTTGCGCCACGGCGCCGATTCGGCCTGGTAGCCCAGTTGCTCCAGCGCGTCGGCCTGCAGCGCGCGCGCCTCAGCATTGGCCGGGTTGGCGAAGACCACGTGGTTGACCATCTCGGCCACCCACCGGTAGTCGCCGTCGGCGAAGGCCTTGCGGCCGGTGGCCAGCACCGCCGCCTCGCCGCCCATCGCGGCGACGTAGCGGCGGGCAGCGTCCGCCGGCGGCAGCCGGTGCAGCGTGGCCGGGTTGCCGTCGTAGTAGCCGAGGTAGAAGTTGTAGACCGCACGCAGGTTGTGGCTGAGCGTGCCGTAGTAGCCGCGTGAGGCGGCGTCGGTGGCCAGCGCCTTGGGGACGAAGGTGTCGCTGCCCAGCTCGTCCATCACCAGCCCCTGGTTGGCCAGGTGCAGCGCGCGGTCGTGCAGGAAGCGGTAGGTGTCGCGCTGGTTGGCCAGGAAGCCGCGGATGTTGTCCTTGCCCCAGGTGGGCCAGTGGTGGCTGGCAAAAGCCACCTCGGCATCCGGGAACAGGTCCATCGTCTCGTTGATGTACTTGCTCCAGCCCAGCGCGTCGCGCACCTGCGCACCGCGGATGGTGTAGATGTTGTGCATCAGCTTGGTCGCCACTTCCGACAGGCACAGCGCCTTTTTGTCCGGGAAATAGAACATGAACTCCGACGGCGCCTCCGAGCCCTTGGCCATCTGGAACTGGATGCGCACGCCGTCGATGGTCATCTCTTCGCCGGTCTTCTTGATGTACTGGCTCGGCGGGATCAGCCCCGGCACGCTGCTGCTCAAGCCCAGCCCCAGGCCGGTGCCGAGCGTGCCCTTGTCGCTGGCCGGCAGGCCCACGCCATACATGAATTGAGCGCGCCGCGACATCGCATTGCCAGCGAGCACGTTCTCGGCGATGGCGTATTCCATGAAGGCGTCGGGCGCGATCAGCTTGACCTTGCCCGAGCGCACGTCGGCCTCGTCGACCACGCCGCGCACGCCGCCGAAGTGGTCGACGTGGCTGTGGGTGTAGATCACCGCGACCACCGGCTTGCTGCTCTTCAGCGTGTCCATCGCCAGTTTCAGGCCGACACGCGCCATCTCCGGCGTGAGCAGCGTGTCGATGACGATCCAGCCGGTGTTGCCCTCGACCAGCGTCATGTTCGCCAGGTCGTAGCCGCGGATCTGGTAAATGCCATCGGCCACCTTGAACAGGCCCTGCGCGTGGTTCAGCTGCTGCATGCGCCACAAGCTGGGGTTGGCACTGGCCGGCGCGTCGCCCTTGAGGAAGTCAAAGCTGCGCGTATCCCAGACGGTGCGGCCATCCGCCGCCTTGACCAGCGGGTCGTTCAGCGCGGCCAGCTTGCCACGTGTCGCGTCGTCGAAGTCGCGTTTGTCGAAGGCCGCCACGGCCTGGCGCACGGAGGCGTTGGCGCGTTCGGTGGTCGACGTTGCCGGCTTCGCCGTCATGTTGGAGGCGGTCGGCGCGGTCGGCGCGGACGCGCAGCCGCCGAGCAGCAGCGCCGCGCCGATCAGCGCGGCCAAGGGGTAGGGAGGGGTCTTCATTTTTGGTTGGCTCCTGCTTTGGGTTTTCGTGGATGGGTCGTTGTTTTGGCGCGGGCGGTGCGGCCGCCGCTCGCCGGTGCTTTGCTTGCGCTCGCGCCGGCGCGGTGCGGCGTGGCCGCCGGCTTGCTGCGGCGCCGTGCGGGGGGTGGTGCGGGGAGTGGTTCGGACGGCGGTGCGGGGGGCGTGGGCGCCAGCGCCGCGCTCAGTTCGGCGAAGGCCTCCCCAGTCAGTTGCGCCAGCCGTTCGAGCTGCGGCACGGCGTCGGGCATGGCCAGAAGCCCGAGCTGCAGGCGTGTGCCCAGCGTCACCGCGGTGATGTTGAGCTTGTGCCCGGCCGCGATGACCGACACCGGCAGCGCCAGCTCGACTGCCGCACCCATCAGCCAGCGCTCGCCTTCGACGCCGAACGGGTTCGACACCATCAGGTTCGAGTGCATCGGCGCGGCCTTCGCCGCGACCCGCTCCACCAGCACCGGCAGCGCATGCACCAGTGTGGTGTAGAGCATCACCGCCTCGCTGCCGCGCTGGCCGAGCGAGGCCTTGAGACGGCCCGTCTCGGCGCGGATCTTGTCCAGCCGCTGCAGCACCGACGCGTTGCCCACGCCAAGCGGAAACTGCAGCACCGCGATCTGGTTGCCGCCCTTCGCGCCGGCCAGTGCCACCGGCATGTCGGCCACCAGTGAGCCGGCGATCTTCTGGCCGCGCTCGGCCAGGTAGCGGTGCATCGCGATGTCGAGCACCGTCAGCAGCATGTCATTGATGGTGGCGCCATGGGCCTTGCCCAACGCCTTCATCTCCGCCAGCGGCAGCGTGGACCAGGCGAAGGAGCGTTTGGCCGACAGCCGGCCCTCGAACACGCCGGGCACCTTCAGAAACGGTAGCGGCAGTCCCCGGCCCATGCCCAGGCCGGCCGAGCGCAGCCCCTGTTCGGCCATCATGCCGGCCACCCCGGCGGTGGTGCGCAGCAGCCCGGTGGCCACGGCGCCGCCCTTCAGCAGCCGCTGCACCAGGCCGGCGCGTTCGCGTTCGGCGGCGCCGCTGCGGGCGACGCCGTCCCACAAGGCGCGCACCTCCTTGTCCTTCGCATCGGGGCTGAGCCACTGCGTGATCGCCTTGACGAAGGTGCGCCCGTCGATGATGCCGTGGTGCACCTTGCCGTACAACGCGATGCGTCCGTCGGCAAGGCCGTCGATGATCCAGAACTGCCACAGCAGCCCCGAGCGATCGAGCAGCGGCTCGTGCAACACGCACACCTGTTCCATCAGCTGCTGCATCGGCGCCTGGTCGAGCGTCAGCCGGTGGACGTGGCGCTTCAGCTCGGGATCGGCCATCGGCTCGACCGCCGGGGCTTTGAGCAGCGACATCTTCAGCTGGTAATTGAATGGCGGCCCGGGCGGGCGCTTCAGCATCTTGTTGCGCAGTTTGTCGGCAAAGGCACCGGGCTGCACCGTGGCGGGCGGGCGCAGCAGCACCAGCGGGCCGATGTTGAACGGGCGCTCGGGCGATTCGAGCATGAACATCGCCAGGTCCATCGCCGACAGCGTGGGCATCGTCTCCTCCTTCGTTGTGGTTGTGGTGGGCTCTCAGTGCCCCGGCTTGCCGCCCAGCGAGGGATCGGCTTCGCCAAGAAAGTACTTCATCGACAAGCGCTGCACGAAGCTGCCGTAGGGCGGGTGGAACAGCTGCGTCGGGAACCAGCGCCGGCGCTCGAACACGGTGCGCGCATGCGACAGCTCACGGAAGCCCTCTTCGCCGTGGTAGTTGCCGATGCCGGAGTTGCCGATGCCGCCGAAAGGCGCGTCGTGGTTGATGGCGTGCCAGCCCCAGTCGTTGAGCGTGACGCCGCCGGAGTGCGTGCGCCGCAGCAGCTCGTCGCGCTCGGCCGCGTCGCCGCTGAAGCAGTACAGTGCCAGCGGGCGCGGGCGGGCATGGATGAAGGCGATGGCGTCGTCCAGCTGGTCGTAGGGCACCACCGGCAGCACCGGGCCGAACAGCTCGTCCTGCAGCACCGTCATCTGCGGCGTCGCGCCGGTGACGATGTGCAGCGGCAGCTGGCGGTTGCCGGCGCCCGAGGGTAGCGGCGCGCAGGCGGTGACGGTGGCGCCCTTGGCGCGCGCGTCGTCGAGCGCGGCCTGCAGGCGCTGGAACTGGCGCTCACTGACCACGCTGGTGAAGTTGGGGTTGCCTTCGGTGCGCGCGCCGTACATGGCTTCGAAGCTGGCCTTGACCGCGGCCACGAACTCGCCCTGGCTCTCGCGCGGCACCAACGCATAGTCGGGCGCGATGCAGATCTGGCCGCAGTTGACCGACTTGCCGTGCGTGATGCGCCGCGCCGCATCGGCCAGCGGGTAGTGGCGCGAGACCACGGCCGGCGACTTGCCGCCGAGCTCCAGCGTCACCGGCGTCAGGTTCTGCGCCGCGGTGCGCATGACGATCTTGCCGACCGCCGGCGAGCCGGTGAAGACGATGTGGTCGAAGGGCAGCGAGGTGAAGACGTTGGGGTCGACCAGTTCCTCGCCGACCACCGCCACCAGGTCCTCGGGGTAGACCTCGGCCAGCAGGCGCTTGAAGACCGCGTTGGTGGCCGGCGTGATCTCGCTCATCTTGATCATCACGCGGTTGCCCGCCGCCAGCGCGGTGACCAGCGGGCCCATCGCCAGGTAGATCGGGAAGTTCCACGGCACGATCACGCCGACCACGCCCTTGGGCTGGTAGGTGACCTTGATGCGGTTGCCGAGGAACAGCAGCTCGGTCGAGCGCGGGCTCGACTTCATCCAGCGCTTGAGGTGCGAGATGGCGTGGTTGGCTTCGAGCACGGAACCGAGCAGGTCGAGCATCTTCGACTCGGCCGCCGGGCGGAAGCCGAAGTCGGCGCTCATCGCCTCGGCCAGCAGGTCCTGGTAGCGCTGGGTCTGGCGCTTCAGCGCCTTCAGCCGCGCCACGCGCTCGTCGCCGCTCGGGTAAGGCTGGGTCAGGCAGGCCGCGCGCTGCGCGCCGTACAGCCGCTGCACGCGCTCGACCGCGGCCAGCGCCGGTTGCGATTCACGTGTGTGTTCGTTCACCGTCGTCCTCCTCGTTCAGCGCTTGGCGCTTTCTTCGACCACCGCCGTCACCCTGTGCAGCGCGGCGCGCAGCCGCTGCGCGCTGACCGGGCGCTCCAGGAAGTCGGTGGCGCTCAGCCGCGCCACGTCCACCGCGGTGCGGAAGGCACTGTGCGGGCCGAGCATCACCACCGGCAGCATTTCGCCGCGCCGGCGCAGGCCGCGCACCAGCTCCAACGCGGCCTTCGCATCGGGTTCGACGCTGCAGAGCAGGCAATCACCCCCCTGCGCCGCCAGCCAGTCGGGCAGCGTGGCGCCGTCCGTCAGGAAGACGATCGTGCGCACGCGGCCTGCCAGCGCGGACTCGATCCAGCGGCATTCGGCCGGATCGCGTTCGAGCACATACACCGTGTTGAACATCGCCTCCCTCGCAGCATCGCCATGGTGCTGCGTCGGGACCGGGCGCACCATCCGTGCGCCCACCGCAAGCCTACTTAGGTGGCGCTGCGCTGCCGTCCAGCGCCTGCTGGTAGTTCAGCCGCATCAGCTCGGCCATCGAGGCCACGCCCAGTTTTTCCAGCAGCCGGCTGCGGTGGTGCTCGACGGTGCGATGGCTGAGCGAGAGCTGCTTGGCGATCAACTTACTCGGCAGGCCCTGCAGCGCCAGCTGCATGACCTCGCGCTCGCGTGCGCTGAGCAGCGCCAGCGACAAGCCGGTGGCGGCCGCAGCTTCGGCCGGCGGTGGCGTGCGGCGCCGCTGCGCATCACGCTGCAGGGCCTCGTTGATGGCATCGAGCAGCTGCTGCTCGCGATAGGGCTTCTGCACGAAGTCGACGGCGCCGTCCTTGATGGCCTTGACCGCCATCTCGAGGTCGCCATGGCCGCTGATGAAGACGATGGGCAGCGTGGCGCCCATGGCCTTCAGCTGCGCCTGCAGCGCGAGGCCACTCAAACGCGCCATGCGCACGTCGAGCACCAGGCAGCCGGCGCGCTCCGGGTCGAAGGCGGCCAGGAAATCCAGCGCCGAGGCAAAACACTCGTTGCGCAGGCCGACCGAGGCGACCAGCTCGACCAGCGAGTCGCGATAGGCCTCGTCGTCGTCGACGATGAAGACGGTGGCTTCGGTCATCCGCTCTCCGGTGGGGCAAGGGGCAGCGTGAACTCGAACAAGGCGCCGCCGGCCGGATTCTGCGCCGCGCGCAGCGTGCCGCCATGCGCCTCGATAAGCCGCCGGCAGATCGCCAGGCCCACGCCCAGGCCCAGCGGCTTGGTCGAGTGGAAGGCCTCGAACACCTGTTCCAGTTCGGCTTCGGCAATGCCCGGACCATGGTCGGCCACCTGCACCGACATCCATTCCGGCGCGACGCGTGCGATGCTCACCTCGATCCGGCGCGGCGCCCCGGGCGGTGCCGCCTGCATGGCCTCGATGGCATTGCGCAGCAGGTTCAGCAGCACCTGCTGCACGTGCACCTCGTCGGCCACCAGGCGCGGCAGCACGCCCGGCCGCTGCAGCTCGATACACAGATCGTGCTGCTCGCATTCACCGCGCAGCAGGTCGATGCAGGCCGCGGCGATGCGCTCCAGGTCGATTTCGCTGAGCTGCAGCTCGTGGCGCTTGACCATGCCGCGCAGGCGCGTCACCACGTCGCCGGCGCGCGCCGACTGCGCGACGATGCGGTCCAGCAGGTCGACCACCTTCGGCAGATCGGGCGCGGGCCCGGACGCGCGGCGCCGTGCGGCGAGTGCGTAGTTCTCGATCGCACCCAGCGGCTGGGTGATCTCGTGCGCCAGCGCCGCCGACATCTCGCCGACGGTGTGCACCCGCACCACATGCGCGAACTGTTCGCGCCACAGCGCGGCTTCGGCTTCGGCGGCGCGCTCGCGCTGCTCGGAATGGCGCCGCACCTGCAGCGTGGCAAAGACCTCGGCCAGCAGGCGCACGCCGGGCAGCAGTTCGTCGGGCCAGTCGCATTCCGCGTGTACCGCGGCCACCGAGAACACCCCCACTCGTTGGCCGGCGATCGTCACCGGCACCGCCAGCAGCGAGCGCACGCCCAGCTCCTGCATCGCGCGCCGGTCGGCGCCGGCATCGGCCGGCAACTCGTCCAGTCGCGCGAAGCGCACCAGCGACTCTTCGCTCAGGCGCAGGCCGATCCACGGCAGTTCTTCCTGCGACCAGGGCTCGGCCGCGGGCGCACCGTCGGCGAACCAGTGGTGCGCGCGGCGGTAGCGCTGATCGTCGCCGATTTCCCACAGCGTCGCCCGGTCCGCGCCGAGGAAACGCGCGATATCGCGCAGACCCGTTTCGATGATGCGCGCTTCATCCTGCGGCTCGGCAATCAGCAGCGCGCTCAACGTGCGCGAGGCCAAGCGTTCGAAGTCGAGAGCGCGCTCACGCTGCGCTTCGGCATGCTGGCGCGCCAACACACCGGCAAAGACATCGGCCAGCATCCGCATGCGGCCCAGCAGCTCGCCCGGCCATTCGCGCTCGCGGCGCAGCGCCCCGAAGGTGAGCCCTCCGCGCAAGTTCCCGGCCACGAGCAGTGGCATGCCGACATGCGACTTCAGGCCGACGCGCCGCCACGTGGCCTTGTCCACCGCCGCCTCGGTCGGTACCTCGTCGAGCCGCGCAAAGACCACGGGCCGGCCCGCCTGCGCCATGCTCAAGGCCCAGGGATTGCTCTGCCCGACGTTCAGCCATGGCGTTCGCTCGACGCCTTCCAGCGCCCAGGAATGTGTGGTCTCGATGCGCCCGGTGACCGGCGACACCGCGATCAACGAACAACGGTCGATGTCCAGCGCGAGCACGATGCGGCGCAGCGCGTCCTCGATCGCCGCATCGATGCGTTCGGCAGCCAGGCCGATGAAGCCGGCCGACAGTTCGGCGAGCAGTCGCTCGAAGGCCTGCAGCTCTGCGTTCGGCGAAGGTGGCTGCGGATTCACGCCGCTCGGCGGCGGGGCAACGGGGGCGTTGGACACGACGGGTTCGCTCTCCTGCGGCCGCGGGGTCGCGTTCGACATCGTAGCGGGCGTCGTGAGCCCCCCTTCGCGGACGGCATCTCCTATACTGAATTCACCCAGCCCGGGCCCAGGCCAGCCTCCGGAGCTTGCACCATGCACCTCAGCACGCAGCAGTTTGCCGACACGATCGTGGTCGCCCCAGCGGGCCGCATCGACCACCGCAGCGCCGCCGAGCTGGAAGCGGCCTTGACGCCGCTGCTGGCCGAGGCCGCCGCTCGCCAGGGCCCGCTGGTGCTGGACTTCGCGGCGGTGGAGTACATCAGCAGCGTGGGCCTGCGCGTGCTGATGATCGCCGCCCGGCAGATGCGCGCAGCGCAGGCGCGCCTGGGCGTGGCCGCGCTGCAGAGCGTGGTGGCCGAGATCTTCACCATCAGCCGCTTCGACAAGGTGCTGGCCGTCAGCCCCACGCTGGAAGCCGCGCTGGCCCAGTC
>Ga0316603_10000345_pt1 | contig 23965 bp, 18 predicted proteins | sample OWC_soil_day10_n_FD_207649 | JGI IMG/M metagenome (GOLD analysis project Ga0316603, IMG submission 207649) | Wetland soil microbial communities from Old Woman Creek delta, Ohio, United States - OWC_soil_day10_noCT | ecosystem: Environmental > Terrestrial > Soil > Wetlands | place: USA: Ohio... | reverse complement strand
TCGTCAACTTCACGCTGTGATTTCTGCTCAAAAATCTGCTGCGCCTGGCGGCCACGATGAATATATTCATTGATATATGAGACGCTATCAAAATTTTCTGTTGTCATTTTCTCCAACCTTTCTGCTGTACGATAAACACATTCATATAATACCCCGAAATGCTGTATTTCTCAACCATTACTTGATGTATACATAAAACCGCCATCGAAACGATGGCGGTTTTCTAAAAATTAAATGGATAGATTAGTCCAATATCACTCCGTCTTCATCAACCATTGGAATAGACGGTTGTACAGAAGGTGCAGACTCGTCCTCGACATTCTTTTTGATTTTTTCGAGCAACATTTTTTCGATTTTGGCCATCGTCTCAGGGTTGTCTTTTAAATAGGTTTTCACATTTTCTCGGCCTTGCCCGATACGGTTGCCGTCAAAGCTAAACCAAGATCCAGCTTTTTCGATAACTTTTTCTTCGACTGCACAATCCAGGACGTCTCCTTCTCTTGAGATTCCGTGTCCGTACATAATGTCAAATTCGGCTTGTTTAAACGGTGGCGCAACTTTGTTCTTTACTACTTTGACCCGGGTTCTATTCCCCACCATATTATCGCCTACTTTAATCGTCTCGATTCTTCGAACATCAAAACGCATCGTCGCATAAAATTTCAGGGCTCTTCCTCCGGTTGTAACCTCCGGGCTACCAAACATGACTCCCACTTTTTCTCGCAATTGGTTGATGAATACAACGGATGAGTTGGTTTTATTGATAACACCAGCCAATTTTCGAAGTGCTTGCGACATGAGTCTTGCCTGCAGACCCATATGGCTGTCCCCCATTTCACCAGCGATTTCATTTTTGGGCACCAACGCCGCTACAGAGTCGATAACTACGATATCCAAGGCGCCGCTTCTTACCAGCATTTCACAAATTTCAAGGGCCTGTTCACCTGTATCCGGTTGAGAAACAAGCAAATCGTCGATGACGACCCCTAATTTGCGCGCGTATTCAGGATCAAGGGCATGCTCGGCATCAATAAACGCAGCTTTGCCTCCTACCTTCTGTGCTTCAGCAATCATGTGTAAAGCCAATGTGGTTTTGCCTGAAGATTCAGGGCCAAAAACCTCAATGATTCGTCCCTTTGGTATCCCACCTACTCCGGTTGCGATATCCAAACTGATTGAACCGGTGGAAATGGTTTCGATATTCATATGGAGTGAATCGTCACCCAGTTTCATTATTGATCCCTTGCCGAACTGCTTTTCTATCTGGTTCAGCGCAGCTTCCAGTGCCTTATCTTTGTCGTCTTTGTTGATGCTCAATACAATACCTCCATTCAATAACGAACATTTGTTCTTGATACTATAATAGTATAACTTTCATAAAAGGTCAAGCAAAAATTTATTACTATTTATATCCTTATTTTCCATATTATGTAATTAATTATAATCAATTTGTTGCACCCTGTCAATAAAAAACCCATGAATAAATTCATGGGTTTATATTCGGAGATTATTAGAGCCACTTATAGCTGTGGTTACCTTCAATTGCGAGATATATGATTGAATATTTAGTCGCTTTAAGGGCTGCGGAGGCACCGTTCCTACAGTACATGTTGTTGTATTTTATGTATACTCTTCCAAATTTCGAAGATGAATGAGAATACACTTGAACCGCTTGTCGGCCTCCTTTAATCAAATTTGATTTTATTACAATCCTTTTGTCTGATATGCTAGTAGCACTTATGTTACCAAACATAGTAACACTCAAGCCGACTGAATAGGATGAACTTAATAGTTTATTGAAGGAGTAGATATCGTTTCCGGTGACTGTTGCACTGATTGTATTAAATAGAGAAACACCTTCTCCGGTCATCCCGACAATTGTATTATCCTGTATATATATGTCCCTATGAAATTTGTTGATAAATTGAGTATCTGCCTTTGCAAAGGAAGCACAAACGCCTCTGGCCCCTTTGATATAATTATTTATTATATATATATAGCTGCAGGTCTGACCCTGTACATAAGCAGTTCCAAATTCTTCCATTATTCGGGGAGCAGTATGTGGTGTGGCTATATCGATTTGAACCTGTTCCTCGTATCGCGTTGACACATAACTTCCAACCGCAACGATTTTACTGTCTCTGACAGTGACATTCTTGCATGCAATAATTTCAAAGGAATGTCCATCCACATTGGCCTGAACATCAACACCATCCACTAAAATATTGCTGCTATGGGCAAATCGAAACATTGAATTGGTGCAGCCGGCAACGTCGGCAATGTTTCGCCAGGTGCCCCCATACACTTTGATATTTGTAATAGGCTTGATTGAAGCAATTGCTCCACGCCCAGGAGTTGTGATTTGAATTGTAGCACCAGTAGCCTTGATTATCTTATTGCTTCCGGGTTTGATCGCATACCGAAGCGGAATTGTCATCCCTGATGAGAAAACAACGGTTTTTTGAACATTGTCACCAAGCAAATAATTGAGATAATTAACATTGTAATACGGATTCGCTGCCAATTTATATACGATCTCATTAGATTCGTTCAAGTAGCCAATCACCGTTTTTCCGTCGCTATAATACACCGGGGTTGCTGTTGTGGCATGAATTGGTGTCGCGGTTGATAAAGATGCCGCTAATGTGACCAACAGTACCAAGGCAATCGCTGTAATATTTCGTATTGAACATTTCATATTAATCATCGCACGTTCTCCATATTTCATTTCCCAATTCAATGGAAAAAAAAACCATCTGATTTGAATCAAATGGCAATATATGAATCAGAATGCATTCTGATGCAACCGGCTGACATACCTTACGGCTTAGTCCCTTGGCTTTGCGTCATAACCTTTCGGATATTTTGCCATATAATTCTTATGTCGTAAATTTACAACTAATTGCATTGATTGTCAAGTAAAACATCCATAAATTTACAAAATCGCTGGCAAGCCATTCGGTCATGATATTCGAAACCAAAATCCCTGAATTTGTGGATTCTTTCGGTGCAGTAGTCCTGTGTATCAATTGAAGTTAGCAAATCATCAAAAGTGCGACAAATTTTCCCGGGCACATTTTCTTCGTAATCCCAATGAAATCCCCTATTCGCCTGATATTCTTCTTTGTCATAAGCAAAAAACAGCATTGGTTTATCTAAAAGTGAAAATTCATAAATAACCGAAGAATAATCTGAAATTAGCAAATCTGCAACATGTAGCAAGTCATCTATATTATCTTCGGATACATCGATGATTCGGTCTTTATACATTTCCGGAATGTCTATCTTATTTTGAATAAAAGGATGCATTTTGATTGCGAAAATAAATTCGCTGCCACAAATGTCGAATATTTTGGAGAATTTAATAAGTTCTAATGGATAATTGGCATCATATTGACCTGCTCCACGATAAGTAGGTGCAAACAGCATAATTTTTTTGTCTCGCATAATATTGTGTTTGTTTGTCAATTCTGCGATGCATTGAGCCGGTCTGGAAGGATCCAGGAAATCATCGATTTTGGGCAAACCCAAGGGAATAACGCTAGACTCCTTTATCCCAAATACTTCGGCATAAATAGGAACCAGGTTTGTTGATCCGACAATTGCATAGTCATATTTGCGGTGTGCTGACATAAATGGCCGAGGTGAATCCTCTTTTCCAAATCTAGAGTACCCAACTGACTTAAAACCAACTCCAGCATGCCAAACCTGAATTAATTTTGTCTTCTTATGTAGGTTCAACACTTTGAATAAAGGTGCATAATCATCAACAATAATAATATCCTGCTTGGCTAAGAGCCAAACGAATTTAATCCAGTAAAATACAACGCTGCTCTTTCTCATATTGAGGGTTTCGTGAAAGGAATACGCTAAAATATACTGTGGGCGGTTCTGCAACATCCATTTTTTTAAGCTCAACAGGTTGCCAGAAATACATTCCTTGGTTTCTGACATCAATAAAATATGTCTGCAATTCTTTGTTCTGAATCTGGATGCAAAAAAATAGATACACCTAATCAAGACCACAACCGCTCTTGTTGTTGCTTGAATCAGAAATTCTTTTGGCGTTTCGGCTTCAAGAAAAAGATATTCCTTTCTTGGTTTTTTGTTTTCTTTGAGATACATGCTATAGATTAAGCAGGTGTTTTGATTCGCTACTACTTTTGTTTCGAAAGAAACCGCATAGGCGTATTTATGTTTACCGTAAGGGAAAACATTACTGAGTTCTCCGAGTTTCTCTGAAATTTCAGTGGCTAATTGTAGAATTTCTGTGACGCCCGAGCATTTTTGAACCAACTCCCAGCCTCCGGCTTTCAACATTTCATTGTTTCTGATACCTGTTACGTTTGTGATGTTTATACGTATTAAGTTATCGATACAGGAAACCGGATACTCCTGGTTTAAATCGATCGAACGAATTAAAAAATTTGAGTTCAAATCGATGATTCCTTCCAACTCAAATTCCAAATAAATACGATCCCAACGAATGTCAACAATTGTTGTCATTATGATGCTGTCTCCTTATTTTTGATTTGCACAAGGATAAATTCAGCCATATCCATTGCGGCTTGGTTGGTGTCCTTAATGTATTTCTCCCGAAACTCTTTCAATTTAGTCCAATTATATAGCCCTGAATCAATGTCATTGATGATTTCTTGGGGATTTGAAGTGATAATCCCCGGGCATTCATTGAAATAGTCAATTGCCAGACCTCTATTTGCAATATATTCTGATAGATCATATGCATAAAAGTAAAGGGGGATGTTTAAAACTGCTGCCTCAAAAACAACACAAGAGTAATCACTGATTACATAATCAGCCACCGACAAAAGGTCAAACGTCGAAAAATCATCCGGAGAAACAATGTTTTTCTCTTGGATAGAAACTTTGGCAATCGGATGCAATTTCACAATTAAGTTGTATTTCGTTTGATCCACACTGTCAATCAATCTGGTCAAGTACATATCTGTATTTGCCGTGTTTTTTCTGAAAGTTGGGCAATACAGGATATTCTTTTTTGTCGCTAATTCAGGATAATATGCGAAGATCTTATCTCTTGTTGATTTTTGGTGAGCTTCATCAGTAAGTAAGTCTAACCGGGGAAGAGGCATAATCGCAATCTTGTTTGTGTCAGTGCCAAATCCAGCAGCAAGATCACTTGCATAAGCAGGTGCACTTGCAAATACCCAATCATAATTGGAGTGCATCTTCATTAATCGCGCCACTTCTTCACTACTTCCCTCAAGGGTACCTAAAGATGTATAACCAAACTTTTTCATCGAGCCCATTGAATGCCACATCTGAAATATAATCAAACTTGGCTTATGTTTCAAAATACTTGCTGCAATACAATATGAATCCAAGACAACTACCTTTGATGATGCCAGATGATAAAGCTGTCGTAGCATATGCGGTCCATAGGCAAGCATGCCCACTAAGTTGGACTTTAGCATTTTGCATAAAAAAACGGTTTTCGTTTCTGGCTGTATAGCTTTTAGCGCTTCTGCCAACAACAGAATATCGTTGGAAGGTGTGTCCCCTTGTCTACTGATAAACGTAATCTTGTTTTGGATAGGAGTAGTTTTCTTGATGATGCTATACAGCATTTTTAATACCAGGATGAACACCTTCAAGATGAATTGCATACTGTTCCTTTCTCTTCTTGCGACAAAGATTCGTCTTATTTTTTTAGAATTTTTGGCATTTCATTTTCTGTAATGCCAAACGCTTGTGTCGTTTCCCGATATTGAATCAATCCGCGAAGCAAATACAAGTCTTCAGGGGTTGTCACCTTAATGTTTCCCCTGTTTCCTTTTACCATATAAACTTCTTTGCCCAAGCTTTTCATCAACATGCATGAGTCAATTAGGCCTACATAATCAGGATTAGTCTCTCGTACTGACTCGTGTGCGCCGATGATATCGCCCAGATAAAAACTCTGTGGAGCTTGTGCGGTAAACAGTTCATGTCGATGTGGTGTATTATCAACAATCTGTTTATCTTTGCTGACTACGGGTGTTTCAAACATCTCGCTACATGTGATTGCTGAACCATAGTTTTTTACAGATGCAATGTTTTCACTAATCAGTTCATTGGTGATATGCGGACGAACCCCGTCATGAAGCAACACGATATCTTCAGCACTGTTGTTTTCATAAGCTGCCTTCAATGCATTATAAATCGATTCCTGCCCGGTATCTCCGCCAGGCACAATTTTGACGACTTTGGAAATCATATATACCTTCACTAATTTTTCCAGTTTCTCAATATAACTTGGAATACAAGATACATATATTTCATCTATCTCTTCATGATCTTCAAAATTTTCGAGGGTATAAATAATAATTGGTTTCCCTTCAATTTCGATAAATTGCTTCGGAACTCCGGTTCCCATTCTGGCACCACTGCCCCCTGCAAAGATAATTGCTATGTTCTTACTCATCATAATGCCTTTCTAATGTCACGTGCTCTGTGAGCATCATTCTGCAAACTCAGATTTTTCATAATAGGTCAGCATTCTATCCACGCCACTATCAAGATTCACGTTTGCCGTCCAACCAAGAGCAGACAATTTGCTGTTGTCCAGACCAATAAATTGTGTTGGATTGTAGATACCCTTTTGATGTTCAGGAACCTTAAATTCAACGACAAGGCGTTTTTCTGGCCTTGCCGAGACAAATGCTTCTGCCAGTTGGCGGATTGACACGATTCGATTGGTGTCAGCTATATTATACGCCATTTCTTTCCCTTTCAGCAAGGCAAAGAACAAACCGGAAATAGCGTCGGAAATATAGGTATAGGCACGAATTGAACTTCCGTCGCTATTCATTGAAATATTTTGGTTTCGAATAATATTCGCTGCAAAGTCTGCCTGAACACGTCCATCATCCAAAGATAATCCAGGGCCATAGATATGTGCGAAACGCGGCAGTACGCAACGGATACCACATTCTGACTGATAGCTTGCACAAATAGTTTCACAGGCACGTTTTCCCTCGGAATAACAGGATCTTGGATTTAGAAGGTCGATTACTCCATACTGGGTTTCTTGAATCGGTTGGGTTTGGTCTTTCATATCTCCATATATTTCAGAGGATGAGAAAAATACAAACGCCTTACATTTTTTTTCAACCGCCAGGTCCAAGAGGTTGAAAGTGCCTAAAATATTCGATTTCATCGTTAAGGAAGGGTGCAGTCCGTGTTCCTTTGGCTTAGCAGCACTGCCGCCATGGAAAATGTAATCAAGCTCTTCTTCGATTTCAAGTGGTTTTGTTATATCTTGTGTAATCAGTCGGAAATCAGAACGATGAAGGATAGGTCTTAGTATTTTGCGTGCCTTTTCCTCATTTCGGACCAACCCGATTACTTTGATGTTTGAATTTAGCTTGTCGTTTAAGCCCAGCAGCGTATAAACCACATACGAAGGCAGCATGCCACTGGCACCTGTGACTAGTACTGTTGCATCTTTAAGCGTATCCCAAGGCAAGTCGACGGATACAATTTGTTCAATATCTTCTTGAATAACAGGATTAATTGATAGGTTCATCATTTTTCCTTTTCGTTCAGTATTTAAAATGGTTGATAGTAGCATTATGAAATTATTGGTTAAGCAGTTTTTCGATTTGGTCTACAATTCGCTTTGAGGCGAGTCCATCTTCTATACATCCACGCTCTTTGAGAAACGCTTCAACCTTTTGGTCATATTCTTGTCGGTTGAAATTTAAAATGGATTCTTCAAGTTGTTCATTCGTGGATGCAATTGGAAATGGTGTTGTTTCAATAGGATAATAGAAGGATCTGCTGTCAGTATACTGATCCAAGTCACTGGCTAAAATGAATCCCGGCCGTTTTAATAAGATGTAATCAAAAATCCAACTGGAGTAATCGGTTAGTCCAACATCCGTTGCTATCATCAATTCTTGGATGTCATCATAATTTGTTGCATCTATTACATAAGATGGCAACTTCGCATTGTCTGTTATGCTTGAACGTAGTCTACTATGTAATCGAAGTAGAATAACCCAATCTCCGCCAAAATGTTGTTCAAGTGCTCTTTTTAGCGATGAATAATTCAACTGATATACGTCTTTATCATTGCCATCTCTGTGTGTTGGCGCATAAAGCAGTACCTTTGAATCTTTTTGAATCTTTAATGATTCAAATACTTTATTGCGAATCTGTTCATGGTCATTGGGTGTACTAAACAGCAAGTCGTTTCTTGCATGTCCATATAAAAGGATGGGTACATTTTCCCAATAGCTGCTTTGAAAAACATCCGTTTCAAAGCTACTGTTGGATATACAATAGTCAGTATATTCCTTGCTTCTTTTAGCAATTCTTTCCCAGTGCTTTCCCATAACCACCTGACCATCCAAACGTTTGATTCCTAAAGAACCGTGCCAGGTCTGCATAAGGATTTGCCCCTTTTTTTTGTGAACCCCCAAGCGGAAAAGATTATGAGTGTTGTCAATGAATATCTTGGCCCGACCTGCAGCTACATAAAATTTGAAGGATCCACGCATAACCAAGATAAGTTCAGGTGGGTATTTTTGAAGATTGCTGGATTTGTTTATGACCCAATAAAGCTTGTATTTCGTTTTGCGTTGAATCAATTCTTCTGCAATTGCTTTTGGGTTGCAGGTATAGTCCCCTTGGTAAGTTAAAAACATAATTGTGTTTTGGTCGATTGGACTAGCACTTATCAGTATCCGCTTTGCTAAGTAAGCAAACGGTTTGATTATTTTTCTTATTGCTTTTTTTAAAAGATCAAACATCTTTTGTCATCCTCTATGTTAGATTAACTGTTTTAAGAAAATTTCCAAATAATTTTTTGTTAAATTCTTAAGATTATTTCGTATGGAAACGTCATAGGATTCATGAATCGATTGCTCCATGCGATCCAATACATCATCAACATTCAACTCGTTTTCTTCGAAAAAGTTTTCTTTTTTACCGATTATGTCAGAAAAGATTCTAATTTTTTCATTCCAAATCAAACCAACAACAGGTACATCAATCGAATAGGCTGTGATGCATGCATGCAATCTTGTTCCCAATATACAAGAAAAATTGGCAATCATTCCAATAAGATCTTCTGAGGTCTCTGGCGCTGGCATAAGATAAGAAGCCGAAGGCAGGTTCATTTCTTTTAGTAATTCAAGCCCAAAGGCCTGATCACTTTTCATGCCATTTGAAAACAACACCCAATTATGGCCTCTATCTTCTACTGTTTTAATAAGATCCTTATAAAAACTCTTCAACTCTTCATAGGAATACTGATTTCCATAGTCCTTATAAATCTTGCCCCGGATTACATTTATGCCAATGATGGTAGCATTCGGATTTTTTTTGATGCCATAACATTCTGGTATCCATAATGCCGGGTCACCGACATGAGCAATGAGAGTATTCGAATTAGTCATATAGTTGTTTTTTAGGACATCATAATCATCCCGGGTAGTAATTACTTTGATGCATTCGCTATTAAGGATTCCCTTCAGCCGTTGGCACCGAATATCATCCTCTGCATAGCCTTCGATACCCACGCCATTCATCATCACAGGAATATTCTTTTTTTTGGCTATTTTGACTATCTGCTCCACATAATAATTTAGTCCTTGTGTGCGAAATTTAATGAAACCGCCGCCGGCAAAAATGATTGCATCCGCATCTTTCAGTTGTTTGTGGTAATAACGGTTCAACCTGATCCACCACATGAAATATTCGTATTGATAACGAAGAAATGACTTATTCTCATATTTAAAAAATATTCCACCAAGGACTATCAACAATCTGGCAAATCGATATTTGATATACTCAAAACCCTGGTAATCAACTTTATATCTGGGGCAAACATCAATTTCTTTAATTGAGTAGTCTTCCTTCAATTTTTTTGTCAAAAATCTACTGGTTTCGCAGAGAATTTTATCCCCCATATTTGGTATTGTATAAAGCCCGATTATAGCAATTTGTTTCATGTTTTTAGCATGTCTCCTTCCAACTATATGTCAAATAGTATAGCATCTGTGGATTTGATAGTCAACTTTCGTCATCACTAGAAACCTCATTCAATCTTATCTCAAGTATTGAAATTACTGGGTTTGCAACTATAGTTTAGGATGCCGATTGAACCATTTCTTGATTAGTAGATGTCTTTGAAAATAGAATATATAGATTTGAATTTGTCATTGAACCTTATGGATTTCTTTAAGCACAACCGGTGTTTAAGGCACGATATAGTATGTGCAACATGGCAAGCACCGCAAGCTCTCTATTCTTTTCACGATGATTCCGTTGTATGTGTTTCTCTTCTTCATATATTTGTTGATTTCCTGCTTCATCGGTAACAATTAAGGAAATACACACAAGACCTACAGGTTTTTCATCAGTTCCACCTTCCGGACCTGCTATACCGGTTACAGCAATGCATAAGTTGCTACCAGTTGCATGAAATACACCTTCTGCCATTTCTCTTGCGGTTTCCCTGCTGACAGCACCATACATTACTAGCGTGTCCGGATTCACACCCAGTTCATCTATTTTGGACTGATTGCTATATGTTACAAAACCTCTATCAAATACAGCTGAGATGCCTGGCACACGTGTTAGTGTTGCCGCAAACAATCCACCCGTACAGGATTCTGCACAAGAGATGGAGAGTTCCTTTTCCAATAGCTTTGAAGCTACTACATCCACCAGGTTTTGACCATCAATGCTATAGATATATGTCCCGATTCTGGATGCGATTCGGTCCACCATATTATCTACCTGTTTTACCGCATCTTCCCTACTGCTCCTTTTTGATGTCACGCGAAGGTAGCACTCGCCTTCCATGGCATATGTGGCTATAGTTGGATCTGTCTGTGTATCAATCAAATCCATCAATGATGTTTCCAGTGCGGATTCTCCAATCCCATAGGTCCTTACCATACGGTAAAAGATGCTGGAGCCCGACATCTTTTCTAAGATGGGTGCAAGGGATGCATCAAACATTGCCGACATTTCCCGGGGTGGTCCCGGCAAGCATGCAACTGTTTTATTTTCTTTGGTCAACACAAACCCAGGTGCGGTGCCCATTGTATTCTGAAGCACTATTGCACTTTTGGGAACATACGCCTGTTTTAAATTGTTGTCAGTCATTGGTCGATTCACTTTAAGAAAAAATTGCTGGATGGCCAATAATGCCGGTTCATTCAGTACCAATTCATCCTTCATGACCTGGCATACGATTTCCTTGGTCAAGTCATCCTGTGTGGGTCCAAGACCGCCGGTTGTGATAACCAAATCAGTTTTTTTTAGTGCTTCTTCCAGAATTTCTTCAAGCCGCTCCGGATTGTCTCCTACCGTAAAGTGATACATCACATCAATGCCCATTTGATTAAGACGTTCGGATAAAAATGCTGCATTGGTATTAATGGTTTGTCCAAATAGTAATTCTGTTCCCACACTTAAAATGGATGCCTGCATGTGCCCCTCTTTTCTATTCCTTGAACACTGAGATATTCTTTACAATATATTCTGTTCCCGATACCACTGTCATGATGACACATGCCCACAAAAGCACCTGATCCATTGGGAAGTTTATATAGCTGAATGGCCAGTTGTGGAGCAGAAGTAATGGCACGGCCAGCATTTGCAAAACCGTTTTGATTTTTCCGGTCATTCCTGCAGCGATGACTTTGCCATCAGCTGCGGCAACGGTTCGAAGTCCTGCAACTGCAAACTCTCTGGCCAAAATTACGATAAGCATCCACCCGGCTACTTCACCGGATTCAACCAACAGAACTAATGCAGAGACTACAAGGACTTTATCTGCCAGGGGATCCATGATTTTCCCAAAATTAGTAACCAAATTATTTTTTCTTGCCAGGTAGCCATCCAAGGCATCCGTTGCGGATGCCAGAATAAACAAAACCGCTGCGAAAATGTCCCATCCCAGCAAATATAAGACTATAAAAAAAGGAACGGCAACAACTCTTCCGAGTGTCAGTTGATTGGGTAAATTCATATTAAACCTCCAAGCCTACAATATCATAATCAAAACCATCGGTAATACGGACTTGAATCAAGTCCCCGGGTTCATGGGATTTATGGGACTGAATCATAACGGTATGATCAATTTCCGGTGCATCGTATTTTGTTCTGCCTATGTAAGTGAACATTGGCTTCCCTTGCTCATGATTAAGCCCTTCCTGGTCTAACTCATCAATGATGACTTCTATCAACTGGCCGATTTTTTCTTGATTCAACTGTCTTGAAATTTCCATTTGGCGCATCATGATTCCATCGCGTCGATCTGATTTGACTCCTTCGGCAATCTGACCTTTCATTTCTCCAGCCAGCGTGCCTTCTTCTTTTGAATAGGCAAAGACGCCCAGACGCTCAAACCTTGTTTCTGTGACGAAATCCAATAGCTTGTCATAATCCGCAGCCGATTCACCGGGAAAACCTGTAATCAGCGTCGTACGAATGTGGATATCCGGCATTGCTTCCCGAAGACGTTTGATGGTGGCCTGAATGCTATCCGGCGTTGATCTTCTTTTCATGGCCTGAAGAACAGGTAGGCTGAAGTGCTGCAATGGGATATCAATATAATGGCAGATTTTTGGCTCCTGTGCCATTATCTCAATGAGTTCCTTTGTAATGCGGTCTTCATAACAATACATAAGCCGAATCCAACGAATGCCATCGATGGTACAAAGTGACGACAACAATTCCGGCAACGCGAAATATCCATATAGGTCCAACCCATAGGCCGTTACGTCCTGGGCAATCAAAATGATTTCTTTGCAGCCGTTTTGAGCCAACCAGGTGGCTTCTGCAAGTATATCCTCTTTGGTTCTGCTTCGAAAAGAACCACGGATTTGCGGTATGACACAATAGGTGCAACAATTATCGCATCCTTCGGCAATTTTGAGCGTAGCTCTATACATTTGTCCGGGTATGCGGCGAAAATGCCAATCATCTGGATTTGGTGTCTGGCTCAGAAATTTCTGTCTTTTCCCTGCCTGAAACGTTGATAAAATCTCAGGTAATTTGTCGTAATCATTGACACCAAGTATAATATCCGCTTCTGGGATTTCCTTGTACAATTCATCTCCGTAACGCTGTGTCAAACATCCGGATACCACTAGAACGGCATCAGACTTCTTGATTCTCGCCATTTCAAATATTGTATCAATGGATTCTTTCTTTGCGTCATTGATGAAACCACAGGTATTCACAATAATCACATCTGCTTTTGCGGAATCAGAAATAATTTTGTGACCGGCTTGCTCCAGTCTTCCGCCAAACAGTTCGGAATCATTTTCATTTTTGGGGCAACCCAGCGTTTCGATGTATATTTTCACGAATAATCTCCATTTTCTTCTTTCATTTTTTCAAGTTCCGATTCAGTCATCAGGATTGTTCGTGGCTTGGAACCGTCAGCTGGTCCGACAATGCCACGGGCTTCCATCATATCCATGATTCTTGCGGCACGGTTATACCCCAGTCTGAATCTGCGCTGAAGCATGGAAACAGATGCTTGACCGGCACGAACCACCATTTCGATGCAATCAGGCAGCAAATCATCCTTTTCATCTGCTCCGCTATATGTATTGCCCCGTTCAATATGCTCCATTACTTCACCGGAGTACTCAACGGTTCCTTCCATTTGGCTTTTGACATGGTCGATAATGTTGTTGACTTCCTGATCGGAAATATACGGGGCTTGTATTCTCTTTGGTTTGTTGAGATCCTGAGGTTTGAATAACATGTCACCATTACCTACCAATTTTTCGGCGCCGGGCATGTCAATAATCGTGCGTGAGTCAATTTGAGAAGAAACCATAAAAGCGATTCTGGATGGAATGTTTGCTTTGATCAAGCCGGTTATAACATCTACAGAAGGTCTTTGAGTGGCAACAATCAAATGCATACCAGCACCTCTGGCCAATTGGGCAAGCCTGCAAATGGCATCTTCCACCTGGCTGCTGGCCACCATCATCAAATCAGCCAATTCGTCAATAATAACAACGATTTGCGGCAACAATTCTTCTTTTTGTCTGCTGTCTTTCATCAGATTATTGTAGGATGCAATATCCCTTGCCCCAACCGCCGCAAATTTTTTGTATCGACCAGTCATCTCGCCAACCGCCCAGTTCAGTGCAGCCGCTGCTTTGGTCGAGTCTGTCACTACGGGAATCAATAGATGTGGAATCCCGTTATAATTGCCCAATTCCACCATTTTGGGGTCTATTAGCACCAATTTCACTTCTTCCGGGCGTGCTTTGCAAAGCAGACTGGAGATAATCGCATTGATACAGACGCTCTTTCCGGAACCAGTGGCTCCCGCTATCAATAAATGGGGCATCTTTGCCAGATCTGCTACAACAGCATTCCCTCCGATGTCTTTTCCTACCGCAAATGCCAACTTAGATTTATGGCTCTGGAACTCTTTGGACTCAATAATTTCACGGATGGATACCATTTCCCGTTGTTCGTTTTCTACTTCGATTCCTACCGCGGCTTTGCCTGGAATAGGCGCTTCAAGCCGAATACTTTTGGCCCGGAGATTAAGTGCAATGTCATCCGCCAGGCGAACGATGCTTGATACTTTAACACCAACAGCCGGTTGAATCTCATATCTGGTAACCGAGGGACCTTCGATTACATTAGTGACCTTTGCTTCCACATTGAAACTGCGCAAAGTGTGCTCCAATAAAGCTGCTCGTTCATTCAGACCGTGGTTCAGACCTTTAAGGGTAGAGTTTTTTGTAACTTTTTTTAATAAATCCAAAGGCGGCAAAACATAACGGCCCGGGGTTTTGGGATAAACCACTGGAATGGATTCGGATGTTTTGTCCGGTATGCCTGATATTGTAGCAACACCTGGTTTTTCAGGAGAGTTGGCTGCCAAGCCAAGGGATGATCTAAGCCCTGTAGCCTTATGTGGCGTATCTTTTTCAAATAGACTATCATCTTGCACCATTTCCAAAATCTTTCGCTGACCATCCGACAAATCAGAATCAATAAGAGGAGTCCGCGATTCTTCAGGATAAACCGGCATCATAGGAATCTGTAAGTTTGTTGCTTCAACATCAAAAGGAGGGAAATCGCTTTCATGGTCCAGTTTTCTGCTTTTTTCCAGAGCTGCCTCCGCCCATCGACGTTCCCGATCGGACTTTCTTATTTCGTCTTCAGTTTGTGCAACCTTCCTATCTTGATCGCGAAGAGATTTGCGTTCCTTGGCATGTTCGAGAAATCTGGAAATTGGTGTATTGATTAATAACATCAAGAAAATCAGAATCAGCACACCGCAGAGTAGATAAAGACCAACGATTCCGATGAGGTCATAAATTGTGCTTCCGGCATACATGCCAAACACACCGCCGTTTTTCAGGGATACTCCTTCTGCGAAGACTTCCTTGACTCCGAGAATGCCATATTTCATATCAGCGGCATAACGGCCAGAATTGATTAAATCCAACGTTAAGTACAACAAAGTCAGAATAATGCCAGTTCTTAGGGAGAATGGAACCACCAATCCAACAAATATCAATATTGCATAAACAATTAGAAAATATGGTAGGAAATAAGCGCCAAAGCCGAACGCCCCTTTGAGAAAGTCTGAAATGGCATTTCCAACCACACCCACCAAATCAGTCTGTAAAGCGATGATCAAGAATACGCCAAACGCAATCAAAATAATTGCACCGATTTCGTCACGTACTCTTGGTTCGGTGGTAAATATCTTTTTTGGAGCAGACTCAGCAGTCGCAGGAGCTGCCTTTGACCGGCTTGGTTCTTTTGCTGCTTTTTTGTTTTTTGAGCCTGGTGGCCGTCCCGGTCCCCGTTTTTTCTGTTCAGCCATATTGAATACTCCTCTATTAGTTTAAAATCGCATAAATTAATACGACAATGCCCAATACCCATGTATAAAATGAAAAAATGCTTAGCTTCAAATTTGCCACAAGGCGCAACATGGCCTTTATGGCGACGAATCCCATCACAGCGGATACAAGTGTTCCAACTACAATCGGACCGATTAAGTCTTTTGGAATTCCGGCTTCAAGAGCTGGTGGCAATTCCATTACAACGGAACCCAATATGGCCGGAATAGATACCAAAAATGCAAATCTAAGTGCAAAATTCCGATCAAGTCCCATAAATAGTCCGCCAAAAATGGTGGATCCTGAGCGTGAAATGCCGGGTGTTATGGCAATTCCCTGCATCGCGCCGATAAATAACGCATGGCGAAATTTCATGCCTTCAACCTGCGTCCGTCCTCTGCCGTTGCGGTCAGCGATCCATAAGATGGTTCCGGTGATTAAGAACCCGATGCCGATGGCAATCAGCGATTCATAAAAGCCTGCAAACATATCTTTGAGTAATACTCCCATTAGTCCGGTTGGGATGGTGGCTACCACTATGAGAAAGCCTAGACGTCTTTCTGGCGATGAGTTGATTCGTGGACCCTTACCTGTAACAAGGTCGGCGATTGTCAGTCCCAGTTCCTTACACAAAAGTACAATGTCTTGCCAGTATATTACGAAAACCGACACCAGTGTTCCAAGATGCAACATCACTGCAAAAAGAAGTACGCTCTCTCCCTCTATACCAAAGAAATGCTGTAATAAAGCCAAATGACCTGAGCTGCTGATTGGTAAAAACTCTCCCAATCCTTGAACAATCCCCAATATGATTGCCTGCAAATAAGTTAGTGATGCCAAGGGAAATACCTCCTTAAAGTCCATAAAAAATCAATTTATATTATAGCACATTAAGACCCGTACTGCATGGTTTTTGATTGATTCCATCTTCCACTTTTCATTTCCCGCGAGGAATGATATAATAGCCACCAAACAAACAAGGGAGCAAAAATATGAATAAAAGACCAAACATCGCAATCGTAGGCGCAACAGGCGTCGTGGGAACCACTTTCTTAAAAGTACTGGAAGAAAGAGATTTTCCCTACAACAACATCATCATGTTGGCTTCAGCCCGTTCTGCAGGCAAGACCGTAATCTTCAAGGGGGTTTCGCATCCTGTAGTGGCACTGGATGAACATTCTTTTGATGAAGGTATTGATATCGCACTTTTTTCGGCAGGTGGTTCCACCAGTGAAAAATTCGCGCCAATTGCAGCCTCGCATGGAGTGATTGTCATAGACAACAGCAGCGCTTGGAGAATGGATCCCAAGGTGCCTCTTGTGGTGCCTGAAGTAAATCCCGAAGACATAAAGTGGAACCAAGGTATCATAGCAAACCCCAACTGCTCCACCATTCAAGCCGTTGTAGCTTTAAAGCCACTTCATGACAAATACAAAATCAAGCGAATTGTATATTCCACCTATCAGGCGGTTTCAGGATCCGGAATCAAAGGAATCAACGATCTGAAAAACGGAACATCCATAGCATATCCTCACCCGATTGTTGGCAATTGTATCCCACATATCGATGTGTTCCTCGATAATGGATACACCAAGGAAGAAATGAAGATGATTCATGAAACCAGAAAGATTTTAGGCGACCAGTCGATTGCCATTACCGCAACAACGGTACGTGTCCCGGTGTTTGACGCGCATAGTGAATCCATCAATCTTGAATTCGAAAAACCTTTTGATGTGGATGAAGTCAAAGCTTTGCTCGGCAAATCCCCTGGCATTGTCTTGCGTGACGACCCTGCCAATAACGTGTATCCGCTGGCAAAAGAAGCGGCTGGTACCGACGCGGTATATGTAGGCCGAATCCGCAGAGATGAATCCATCAAAAATGGTTTGAATATGTGGGTAGTCGCCGATAACATCCGTAAAGGCGCAGCCACAAATGCAGTTCAAATCGCCGAAGAACTGCTCAAATAGAGTATGAACAAAACCTAACTGAACTTAACAGAATTTAAAATGTTATAAACAAGAAATACAAATAAAAGTGGAGGCAATGCCTCCACTTTTTTGATTGCTTGGTATGTTATTTTTTGGCCGCTTTTGCAACTGCCTGAGCAGCGGCAAGTCTGGCAATGGGTACTCGGAATGGCGAGCAGGAAACATAATTCAGTCCGAGGTTGTGGCAGAACTCAATGGTTCTGGGGTCTCCGCCGTGTTCTCCACAGATGCCCAGTTTGATGTCCGGACGGGTGCTTCTACCCTTTTCAACAGCCATTTTCATCAACTGTCCTACGCCGACCTGATCCAAGGTTTGGAACGGGTCCTCTTCGAAAATAAGCAAGTCTCTATATTCTCTAATAATGTTTGCTGTATCGTCTCTAGAGAATCCAAATGCCATTTGGGTCAAGTCATTGGTTCCAAAGGAGAAAAATTCCGCATCTTTTGCGATGTCGTCTGCGGTGACGCAGGCTCTTGGAATTTCGATCATGGTGCCGATCATGTAAGTCACTGTTGTGCCTTCCCTGTCGAATACACGTTGGATGGTTTCCAAAACAGTTTTCTTGACAAAACTCAGTTCTTTGGCAAGTCCTACCAGTGGAATCATGATTTCTGGAATCACGTCCATATTCTTTTCTCTTTTGAGTTCGATGGCGGCCATGATGATGGCTTCTGCCTGCATTTCTGCAATTTCAGGATATGTGATTGCAAGCCGGCAACCACGGTGCCCCAGCATCGGATTGAACTCATGGAGTTCAGCAACCCGTCTGGATAATTTTTCGTAAGGGATATTGATGGTAACAGCCAATTCTTTGATTTCTTGCTCGGTATGGGGCAGGAATTCATGTAGAGGCGGATCAAGTAATCGAATGGTTACAGGACGTGCGCCCATGGCTTCAAAGATACCTTTGAAATCTTCTTTCTGATATGGCAGCAATACTGCTAGGGCTTCTCTTCTCTCTTCTTCAGTATCCGCAACAATCATTCTACGGACATTGGGGATTCTATCTTCTTCAAAGAACATGTGCTCTGTTCTGCAGAGTCCGATTCCTTCAGCGCCAAATTCTACAGCCTGCTGGGCATCTTTGGGATTGTCTGCATTGGTGCGGATTTTGAGTGTTCTGATTTCATCCGCCCATACCATGATGGTTTCAAAGTCGCCGGAAAGTGCAGGTGGCACAGTATCAATAAGGCCTTCATAAACAACACCGACGGTGCCATCCAAAGAAATGAAATTGCCCTCGGTAAAGGTTTTTCCACCAACAATCATTGTTTTGGCTTCTTCGTTAACGCTAATTTCCGAACAACCCGATACGCAGCATTTGCCCATTCCTCTGGCAACAACCGCCGCATGGGAAGTCATGCCGCCTCTTGCGGTCAGGATTCCTTCTGCCACAACCATACCAGCCAAGTCTTCAGGTGAAGTCTCTTTACGTACCAGAACAGCCTTTTCTCCCATTGCAACCGCTGCAACCGCATCAGCTGCGGTAAAGTAAATTTTGCCTGAGGCAGCGCCCGGTGAAGCCGGTAGTCCTTTGGTCAGAACCGTCGCTTTTTTGAGTTCTGCTTCATCGAATTTGGGGTGAAGCAGTTGGTCGATCTGAGCAGGCTCCAAACGGGTAACAGCCGTCATCTTGTCGATGAGACCTTCTTTTTCCATGTCAACAGCCAGTTTTACTGCAGCACCTGCGGTACGTTTGCCATTTCTGGTCTGCAACATGAATAGCTTATTTCTTTCAACTGTGAATTCCATATCCTGCATGTCGGTATAATGCTTTTCTAGAAGTTCAGCAATTCTGATGAATTCTTTGTACACTTCCGGAAAGGCAATGGCCATCTCTTCAATGGGTTGCGGTGTACGGATACCGGCCACTACGTCTTCACCCTGCGCATTGACAAGGAATTCGCCGAAGATTTTCTTTTCGCCGTTTACCGGACTTCTGGTAAAGGCAACGCCAGTACCTGATGTATCGCCCATATTGCCAAATACCATAGATTGAACATTGACAGCTGTTCCGAGATTGGATGGAATGCCATTTAATTTTCTATACAAAACGGCACGATCATTGTTCCAGGAACGGAATACCGCTTTGATGGATTCCATTAGCTGATCTTTGGGATCCTGTGGGAAATCTTTTCCCATTTCATCTTTGACCAATTTTTTGTAGGCTACGATGATTTCCTGCAGATCTTCTGTTTTTAATTCTACGTCAGAAGCCACACCCTTTTCATGTTTTTTGGCTTCAAAAATGGCGTCAAATTTGGCCTTATGCACTTCAAGAACCACGTCACCGAACATTTGGATAAAACGACGGTAACTGTCATAAGCAAATCTGGGGTTATCAGTGAGTTTGGCCAGTCCTGCGACGGTCTGGTCGTTAAGACCCAGGTTCAGGATGGTGTCCATCATGCCTGGCATTGAAAATACTGCGCCTGATCGAACAGAAACCAGCAGCGGATTCTCGACAGAGCCGAACGTTTTGCCACTTCGGACTTCTAGATCTGCCATCTTCGCATAGATGTCCGCAACGATATCTTCGCCGATTTTTTTGCCTTCGTCATAATATCTGGTGCAGGCAGCTGTGGTGACGGTAAACCCAAAAGGAACCGGCAACCCGATCTTTGTCATTTCAGCCAGATTTGCACCCTTTCCCCCTAAGAGGTTTTTCATTTCCTTGGATCCTTCATCGAAGGAATAAACGAATTTGTCCATGTGTCTAACTCTCCTTATCTAAAATGTTAATTTTGATTCAATGTATGCCTTGACTTCGGCTACCGGAATTCGGATTTGCTCCATGGTATCCCTGTCCCGAATGGTTACACAACCATCAATTTCTGTGTCGAAATCAACACAGATGCTATAAGGTGTCCCGATTTCATCTTCACGCCGGTATCTTTTACCGATTGATCCCGTTGCATCATAATCCACCATGAAATGTTTTGACAATTCTTCATGGATGGGTTCTGCAATGTGGGATAGCTTCTTTGCCAACGGCAGGACGGCCGCTTTAAAAGGTGCAATCGCAGGATGGAATCTTAGTACAACTCTCGTATCTTCTTTTCCGTTGTCATCGGTCAGTATTTCTTCATCATACGCATCAATCAAGAAAGCCAGTGCCACCCGGTCTGCGCCTAAAGACGGTTCGATGCAGTAAGGAACATATCTTTCATTTGTTTCGGGGTCAATATAATTCAGCTCTTGGCCGGAAAACTCAATATGTTGTTTCAGGTCAAAATCCGTTCTGTCCGCAATACCCCAAAGTTCGCCCCAGCCGAATGGGAACAAATATTCAATGTCGGTTGTCGCATTGCTGTAGTGTGACAGTTCTTCCTGGTCATGGTCCCGCATTTTGATGTTTTCTTCCTTCATTCCAAGGGAAATCAGGAAATTTCTGCAATAATCTTTCCAATAATGAAACCATTCCAAGTCGGTTCCGGGTTTGCAGAAGAATTCCAATTCCATCTGCTCAAACTCCCTGGTCCTAAAAGTGAAATTGCCGGGTGTGATTTCGTTTCGGAATGATTTACCCACCTGTGCGATACCAAACGGAATTTTTTTGCGTGATGTCCGCTGTACGTTTTTGAAGTTCACAAAAATACCCTGAGCCGTTTCGGGACGCAGGAAAATTTCGGACTTGGAGTCATCTGTGACTCCCTGATAGGTTTTGAACATCAAATTGAACTGCCGTATGCCGGTGAAATTCTTTTTTCCGCAATCTGGGCAGGCAACTTCGTGGGAAACCAGATATTCTTCGAGTTTCTCTTTTGGCCAGCCATCCACCGGAATCCCGCTGATGCCTTCTTTGCCCATCTGATCTTCCACCAGTTTGTCAGCGCGAAAACGCGCTTTGCATTCTTTGCAATCAATCAATGGGTCCGAAAAACCACCCACATGTCCTGATGCTTCCCAAGTTCTTGGATTCATCAGGATTGCCGCGTCCAGACCCACATTGTATTTTGATTCCTGTACGAATTTTTTCCACCAGGCTTTCTTTAAGTTGTTTTTGAATTCTACACCAAGAGGGCCGTAATCCCAGGTATTGGCTAGTCCTCCATAAATCTCCGAACCCGGGTATACAAACCCTCTTCCTTTTGCAAGAGAAGTGATCTTCTCCATCGTGACGACTCTATTCATGCTTATTTTTTGCCTTCCTTCACTGCTTTTTCAATTTCTTCAGCAACATCTTCAACTTTATCTTTAATGTCATCGACGACATCATCCACTTTTTCTTCAACGTCAGCAAACGTGTCTGCGAACTCTTCAGCTGCTTCCTGCTTCTTCTTTTTGATGGCTTCTGTGGTTTTGGTGAAGGCATCAGATGTCTTATGAATTGCATTTTCTGCGGCATCCATGACTTTTTCAACGGAATCGCTGTTGGTTACTTTTTCGTACATTTCGCTGCTCTTCACTTTTTCATAAACATCTGCGCTTTTTTCTTTTGCGACATCTGCGAACTCCGAACCTTTTTCTTTAGCCTTCTGGACTGCTTCAGTCGCTCTGTCGCTGACGTCGATGATTGTGCCGTCTGTTTTGACCACTTCAATGATGCACTTGAAACCAAATGCGGCGATGGCACCGGCCAGCATACCCCAGGGAGCGATTAAAAGGCCTACCAGACCGGCGTTTACCGGAATGTTGACCACTGCATCCCCATCGGCTTTTTTGACGACAATTTTGCTGACATTGCCTTTTTTGACAAGCTCTTTGATGGAATCTACGATGGCTGCTCCTTTGCTGCCCATGGTTTTGCTGTCGCTGGTTTCCATAGTTTCTTCAATGTTGATGATTGCATCAACCACACTGCCTTCTGCGGCTTCTAACGCCTCTTTGGCTTCTTTGTAGGTTACACCGGTTCTGTCTTTTACCAGTTCGATTTTTTCTAATGTAATTTCCATGATACGACCTCCTTTGGTGTTATATATAGCTTTCACTTTTTAAGATCCCCAAATCCAGATGATAGGCTAGATATTCTCTCAACAGGGATTTTACGATTAATTGTTTTTCCTCTGCCAATGCCAGCTTTTGAAAAGATTGGAGAGGATTGTTCAAGAAATATTTTAGTATATCAACTATATCAAAACTCAGTTCATAAATCAATGAATCATTGGGCTTTGTGGGTATATTCTTCATACAATTTTCACAAATTAGCCCACCTTGTTCAATCCCAAACCTATAGACTGTTTCCGGTTTGTTGCAGAGCACACATGTATTCAATTGTGGCTCGACTCCGAAGATTTGAAGAACCTTGACTTCAAAGGCGAGAATGAGGGTTTTCACGTCACTTTCCCTTTTTTCCATTACCTCAAAAAAATCAAGCATCAGCTGGAAATATTTTGGGTTGGCTGCACCTTCCTGCAAAAGTTTGTCCGAAAGTTCCAGCACATAGGATGATCCCATGAATTTTTCGACATCTTCACCGATTTTGAAGTAACTTTTGATCATTTCTGCACTTTGGATGTTGAAACGGTCCTGGTTTTTGAACATTTCATAGCGGCCGTAGGCAAAAGGACGCATTGCCAGAGCTGCTTTGCTTCTCCCCTTTTCGGTTATGCTGGTCCCTGCGCTGATCTTGCCGAATTTTTTGGAAAATAAAAGAATCATCCTTCTCCCGTTGACTGTTTTGGTTTGTCTCAAGATGATTCCTTCTGTTTCTGTGTACATGAGTTATTCCTTATATCCGAATCCGGACAAGGCAGTATCGCTGTCCCGCCAGTTCTCCTTCACTTTTACCCACAATTGGAGAAAGACTTTTGTGCCCAATAAGGCTTCCATGTCTTCCCGGGCACTTTTGCCCACACCTTTTAATTTTCTGCCCTCTTTGCCGATGATCATGCCTTTGTGGCTTTTCTTTTCGCAGTAGATGACAGCGCTGATATTTGTAATATTGGTTTTTTCTTCATAGGCTTCAATTTCTACCGCAACACCGTGGGGAATTTCGTCTTCCAGATACTTTAGCAGTTTTTCACGTATGATTTCGCCGACAAGGAATCTTTCAGGATGGTCGGTCACCTGATCGGCAGGGAAATACATAGGTCCGTCTTCAACGGACTCCTTCAGCTTATCAACCAACGTGTCTACGTTTTTGTTTTCAAGGGCCGAAA
>Ga0316603_10000344_pt1 | contig 24063 bp, 26 predicted proteins | sample OWC_soil_day10_n_FD_207649 | JGI IMG/M metagenome (GOLD analysis project Ga0316603, IMG submission 207649) | Wetland soil microbial communities from Old Woman Creek delta, Ohio, United States - OWC_soil_day10_noCT | ecosystem: Environmental > Terrestrial > Soil > Wetlands | place: USA: Ohio... | reverse complement strand
TGAGCCCGTCGAGCCTGTCCTTCGGCGACGTCAACGTCGGCTCGACCAGCGCCGCCCAGTCCGTTTCGGTCAGCAACAGCGGCCGGGCCGACCTGCACATCACCAGCGTCAGCACCACGAGCAACGTCTTCGGGTTCGTCAACAACTGTCCGGGCACCGTCGCCCCAGGTGCGGCGTGCACGATCAGTGTGACGTTCACGCCCGCGAGCGCCGGTGCAGCCTCGGCGAATCTCGAGATCGTCTCGGACGCCAGCAACACGCCGACGGCGAGGGTGTCCCTGAGCGGCAACGGCAAGACAGCGACGACGGCGGCCGTGCGTCGGGTCGAGGGCGGCGGTGACAGCATCATGCGCGGCTACAACGCGAGCTGCACCACCAACACGGGGTTCTGGGACTTCCTTTGCTACGGCGGCGGCGACCAGGACCAGAACTCCTTCCTCGACGGCTCGAGCTCGGCGGTGCTGAGCCTCGTTGACCGTTACATCCAGCTCGACCCGCTAGTCACCGGCGGCAAGTCCGCGTCGGAATCGGGGTCCGAGATGACCGATCCGGCCAGGAACAATTTCGCCGCCCAGGCGGCCGCCATCGTCAACGCGGCAACGCAGCCGGTGCGCGTCTTCATCGAGCTCGGCGGCAACGACATCTGCAACCGCGCCACGACGGCCGATCTGTACGACGACACCACGTGGGAGAACGCCGTGAACGCCGGGCTCACCACGCTCGTCAACGGCTTGCCGGACGGTTCGACCGTCCTGATGGTGAGCGTGCCGCGAGTGCAGGACCTGCGCGCGGTTGGCATCGCGAAGCAGACCTCGACCAGCGGCGTCAATTGCGAGAATTTCTGGGCGTCGTACGACGTCTGCCGCATCGCCACGGCGAACGGCACCGACCTGCAGACCCGGCTCGCAGCCATCGACGCGCGGCAGAAGGCCTACAACGCCAGGATCGTGACCCTCGCCGCCTCGTACAACGCGCAGGCGGGCTCGACGGGCGTCGAGGTCGTGTCGGATTACGACGCCACGGTCAACGCGTCGGTCGGCAGTTACACCTTCCAGACGACCGACATCAACGGCGGCGACTGCTTCCACCCCAGCATCCAGGGGCAGAACAAGCTGTCGGAGATCATCTGGAACAAGAACCCGTACAAGTAACCGGGCGGTTCACTCGCTGAACCGGTAGGTGAAGTGCTGGGCGAGGCCCCCGCGCCGTATCACGCGGACGCGGACCTCGGCTTCCTTTTCGAGCGCATCCCACAGCGGGTTGAACGCCTCGGTCACCGGTTGCTCGTTTACGCTCAGGATCACGTCGCCGGGCACGATGCCCAGCAACTCGTACAGGCTCCCGGGCGCGACGGACTGCACCTTCAGCTGGCGGTGGCCGCCGGTGGTCATGGGCACGGGCTGCAGCGCCTCCGCCAACGCGATGCGGTCCGACAGCAGGACCAGCACCCGGCCGCGATCGAGCGTCACCGGCACGGCGCGATGCGGAAAGGCTGCCGCGGCCGCGTCGCCCGGCGATTCGGCGGTCGGCGGGGGCGCCGGAGCCGTCTCGAATCCCAGGCGTTCCACCCGGCCCTCTCTCAGCAACTCGATGCCACGGTCACCGATGCGGCGCAGGACCACGCCGGTCGAGATCGCGTCGCCCTCCCGGCACGCCGCGACACGCTCCGGTGCGATGGACGGCGACAGCAGTGCCAGTCCCTGGCCGGGCGTGGGTGACACCAGCAGGCCCTGCAACTTGAACGGGACCGTCGACACGATCTCGGCGGGTGCCAGCCGTGGGGACGCCACGCCGAGTGATGCAAGCTCACGCTCGATGAGCCACACGAGATCCGCCGGTCGCACGTCCGGGCTGGCATACAGGCCGTTGACGAATACGGCGGGCACGGCCAACAGCCCGAGCGATTTCGCGATCTCGACGTCCGCGGCCACGGCCTGCGCGTACTTGCCGCCGTCGAGGCAATCCGTGAAGGCGTCCATGTCGAGGTCGGTGGAGCGGGCCGCGCGATCGAGCGTCGCCCGGTCCGGCGTTCCAGCGCTGGCGTAAAGCACGTCGTGGAAGCGCCAGTAGTTGCCCTGTTCGAGCGCACAGCGAGCGGCCTCCGCGGCCTGGCCGGCATGTCGATGGAACTCGAGGGGGAGGTCCCTTTCCGCGTAGCGCACGACGCCGGGAAACAGCGGCAGGACCTGCGCCAGCGTCAGCTGCAACCGCGCACAGTGGGGCGACTCGAAGTTGCAGAATGCCAGCACCGTGACGGACGCATCGCCGGCCGGTCGCGCGCGGTCGGGATCCGCTTGCACCGGCATGCGCGGCGGCGCGGGCGCCGGAAGCGTGATTTCGGCAATCCGCTGGCTCGCCGGAGCGCCTTCGAACTCACGCAGCACCCGTGCCTCGAGCGCCTGGCGCCGCAGCCGGTATTTCTGCATCTCGAGGTCGTGGAGCGCGAGTTGCAGCGGAGCGTCGGCCTCGGTGGCGGTGATCGCGCGCCCCCCGACGCGTCCCACGATCGCATCGGACTCCGCCTCTGCCGTTGCGGTCCCTGCCGGAGGCTGAGGCGCATCGGGCGTCCGGCCACAGGCGCCGAGCAGCGTCAGCGCGACACAGAGCGGAGCGAGCTCCCATTGAGACGCACGGCGCATGCCGAAATTCTAGAGGGGACCGGCACGCCCCGATAGCGTGCTGCGGCGCGGACCCGCGATGACCTCGAAGGTCTGCCCCACCATGAGGCTGCCTGGCACGTCGACGGCAAGATAGAAGCCGCTCAAGCCACCCTGCGCCATGGTGCGGACTGCCGTCGGGTCGTCCATGGCCACATTCAGCTTGTAGCAAGTCCTGCGCGGCTGGGTCACCCGCAGCACGCAATCCGGGAACCGGAGTTCGTCGCCGACGTAGAGCGACGTTTCCAGCACGCCGCAGAGCGTCAAGTTCTCGCCCAGGCTTCCACACGACAGGTCCGTGGACAACCCCAAGGCTCGCCTATGCTCTCGCCAGAACGCATAGTGCTCCACCGGATAGGCATAGACGGCTTTCGAGAGCCCGCCGTGCACCGTAAGGTCCGCCTGTTCGTCGCCCGTGAGTCCGAGCGCACTGACTGCCACGGGTCCGCGAACCGCCTGCTTGCGGATGCCGCTCATCACCCGTTGCTCGCCCACCTTGAGAGGCTGGACCGCGCCGACCTGCACCCCGAGAACCTGCAACTGCGATTCCTGACCGTTCACTGGCCCATTATCCCGTAACCCTGCATCCCGTGACCGCTCGCGTGGGTGCTGGGCCTCGCCGGCGTGAATATCTTGCCAAATCTGGAAGATTTGCGTCGATTGCGCAGGCCGTGCGACGTCCACGATGGACGAAACAGGTGGTCAGGGCTCGCTCAGCCGGGACGTCATCATGTACTTTACGATCATCGGCACGGTCTCATCCGTCGAGACCATTGCCGCGGTCTCAGGAATCCGCGAGCGCGTCAGGTTGACGAAGCTCTACGGGCGAGGACGCTGGCTGAAACGCAAAGGGGTGGCGGACGTTCGGCTGGCATCCGGCGAGGTGCTTCGAGCAGAACTTCATTGGTACGAGTGTGCCGGCATCGGCAAGCGCGAATTCAAGATCAAGCGGTTTCTCGAAGGTGACCTGACATGACAACGGAACCGGTGGATCTGGTCGTCTGCCTCGACAACTCAGGCTACGAGGCGGCCCTCGACCGGAGAAAGCTGTATGCGTTGCTGCCCGATGCAGAGGCAGAAGCCAGAGGCCTGCTGCGGGTGATCGACGAATCCGGCGAGGATTACTTGTATCCGGCAAGGATGTTCCACAAGGTGGAATTGCCGGTGGCAGTACGGCGGGCCGTTTTCGAAGCAGCGTAGGGAAATGCAGCCGCCCACCCCCGTCACCGCAATTGGCGTCGCCCGCTGATCGCCGCCCGCAGCGCTTCCGTCGTATCCTTGGCTTTCTGGAACGACCGCAGCATGCCTGCCGCTGCGTCGATGACCAGCACATAGGCCGGTTCATTTGCCTCGTCGCGCTCGCCGGCCTGTTCGAGCGAATCGGCCAGGATTGAAAACCCGGCCAATACGTCCATCATCTGCGCCTCGAGTGTCGAGAGCGTGCGCAGGACCTCCCGAACCTCGTCGTCGGACTTCGCACTGACTGCGTCCAGCCCCGCCACACCGGACGCGACCTCGCTCGCCGTCGCCGACAACTGCTCGCAGAGTTCGAGCGTCCTGTTGCGTGCGGTCACCTCCATGCGCACGCTCGGCAACGCCGCCCGCAGCGCCTTCGCACTTGCGGCCATCTGCGCGCCGCAGTCGCGCACGCTCGCAATCGCACGTTGGGCCGCGGTTCGCATGTCGGTGGACTCCCCTGCCATGATGGCACTGACGTGCCGTAGTGTACCGTCCCGTGCCCATGGTGGATCACGCAGTCGAGGGACCTTGCATGAACATTCGACGATCAGCCCATTTCCTTGCGGCGTGCCTGCTGGGATTCAGCGCATCGGTGTTTGCCGCAGCCGACGGGTCGCAGCTGCCGTTGCCCGAGGGAGCCGAGGTCGCCATCGTCGTGTTCGAGGACCTGCAATGCCCCGATTGCGCGAGGGTCCATCCCGAGCTGCTGAAGGCCACCGAGGCGAGCAAGGCGCCGCTGGTCATTCGTGATTTTCCGATCACCCGCCACGCGTGGGCCTTCCCGGCGGCGGTGCTGGCCCGTTATTTCAGCTCGAGGTCGCCGGGGCTCGGCGCCGAATTCCGCAGCTACATTTTCGAGAACCAGCGCGACATCAACACGGGCAACCTGCGGCAGTACGGCGAGAAATTCGCCGAGGCGCACCAGCTGCAGTTGCCACCCGACGTCGATCCGGACGGCACGCTCAAGGCCCAGGTGCAGGCTGACTTCGACCTGGGCGTGCAGATCAAGCTGGAGTACGTGCCCCTGATCTTCGTGATCGGGCCCGGCCAGGACGCCGAGCACTTCGTCGAGGTCAAGGACGTGGCCCGGCTCGGCGAGGCCGTCGACCGGATGAGGAAGACGTCCCCTCGCTAGCGCGCGCTGGACTGCCTTTTCGGCGGTATGATCCGCCAAAACAACCGGGGGGAGCCGCAATGAGCGAGATGAACGTCAGGGCCCCGAGACACCTTTGGGTCATCGGGATACTCGCTGTGCTGTGGAGCGCCGTCGGCGCCTTCGACTACACCGCCTCGCAGTTGCGCATCGAGTCCTACATGAGCCAGTTCCCGCCGGAGCAGCTCGAGTACTTCTACGGGTTTCCAGCCTGGTCAGTGGCCGCCTGGGCCGTCGGGGTGTGGGGTTCGCTGATCGGCTCGCTGGGTCTGCTGCTGCGCAAGTCGTGGGCCGTCTGGGTGTTCGGCGCCTCAATTGCCGGCCTGGCGCTCACCACGCTCTACAACTTCGTGCTCTCGGACGGCCTGTCGATCATGGGCTCGGGCGCCGCGGTGTTCACGGCCGTCATCTGGATCATCGCGCTGTTCCTGTTCTTTTACGCGCGCGCCATGGCGAAGCGTGGGGCCCTGCGCTGAGGAAGCATCCATATCCGGCCGTGCGAGCCGCGGGCGTCGGACTCGTCGCGGTCTGGCTGTGCGCCGTTGCGACGTCCGTTTCCGCCGCCGATTACGTGCCGCCGCGTGGTTCGTGGGCCAAGCGTGGAGCCGAGCAAGCGGGCTTCGATGCGGCGAAGCTCGCCGCTGCCGTCGAACTGGCGAAGCAGAAGACCGTCGCCGAGCCTGCAGACCTGCGTGCGGTCATCGTGGAGCATTTCTCGGCGCGCGAGCCTGGCTATCGCGTGCTCGGGCCGACGGGCACGCGCACGGGTGGCAGCGGACTCGTCGTGCGCGGCGGCTACGTCGTTGCCCAGTGGGGCGACGTCGACCGACCGGAGATGGTGTTCAGCGTGGCGAAGAGCGTCCTCGCGACCATCGCCGGCGTTGCCGTCGCCGACGGCCGCATCACGAGCATCGACGATCCCGTGGCACGTTACGTGCCCGGCGACTGGTTCACGGGCGAGCACAACGGCGCCATCACCTGGCGCCACCTGCTCGAGCAGACCTCCGACTGGCGCGGCACGCTCTGGGACGTGCCGGACTGGGCCGACCGCCCGACGGGCACGACGCTGCGGGACTGGCAGAGCCCCCCATTGGTTCCCCCCGGCACCGTGCACGAGTACAACGACGTGCGCATCAATCTGCTCGCGCTCTCCCTGCTCAACGTGCTGCGCGAACCGCTGCCACGCGTATTGCGCGAGCGAATCATGGATCCGATCGGCGCGTCGTCCACGTGGCGCTGGCACGGCTACGACAATTCGTGGGTGGAGGTCGACGGGCTGCGCGTGCAGTCGGTGTCGGGCGGCGGGCACTTCGGCGGCGGGATGTTCATCTCGACGGCCGACCTGGCACGTTTCGGGCTGCTCATCGAGCGGGACGGCCGCTGGGGCAAGACGGACGTCGTCCGTCCCGAGTGGATTCGCGCGATGACGACACCCTCGAAGCCGAATCCCGACTACGGCCTGCTGTGGTGGTTGAACACCGACCGCAAGGCGCTCCCTGCGGCGCCGGCCACGGCCTTCTGGGCGCTCGGGTTCGGCGGCAACTATGTCTACGTGGACCGCGTGCACGATCTCGTGATCGTGCTGCGCTGGGTGCCGGGTGACCGCGGCGCAGCGGTCGTCTCGGCGTTCATAGACGCGCTGCGTCGCCGATGAACGTCGAACTCGACCATGACCGTCCGATGCGCGATGACATCCGCCTGCTCGGCCGGGTGCTCGGCGACACGGTCCGCGACCAGGAGGGCAGCGCGTCCTTCGAGCTCGTGGAACGCATTCGGCAGAGTTCCATCGCGTTCCGCCGCGACGAAGACGTTGCGGCCCGTCGCGAACTCGAGCGGATCCTCGATTCGCTCAGCCGCGAGCAGACGATGGTCGTGGTGCGGGCATTCAGCTACTTCTCGCACCTGTCCAATCTCGCCGAAGATGTCCACAGCACTCGCCGTCGTCGTCAATCCGACATCAATCGCGATCCGGCACCCGAAGGCAGCCTCGTTCGAGCGCTCGATCGTATCGACGCGGCTGGCATCGGGCCGCCGTCGCTGGCGGACTTCTTCCGCGACGGCCTGGTCGTACCGGTGCTGACTGCGCACCCGACCGAGGTCCAGCGCAAGAGCGTGCGTGACCTGGAGATGAGACTCGAGCGCCTGCTGCAGACGCGTGACCGCGGGCAGCTCACGCCGCAGGAGCTCGCCACCAACGACGAATCGATCCGGCGTGCGGTGCTGGCGCTCTGGCAGACCCGCATGCTGCGCCTCGAGAAGCTCGGGGTCATCGACGAGGTGGCCAACGGGCTGTCGTTCTTCGAGCAGACGTTCCTGCCGGAGGTACCGCGGCTCTACGGCGCGCTGGAGGACGAACTGCAGCGCCGCCAGCCGGACGGGCCGGCCCCGGATCTGCCGTCGTTCCTGCGCATCGGGTCGTGGATCGGTGGCGATCGTGACGGAAATCCGTTCGTGACCGCGGACGTCCTGCACAGCACGCTGCGCATGCAGTCCTCGCGTGTGTTCGAGTTCTACCTCGAACAACTGCACGCGCTCGGCGCCGAACTGTCGTTGACGACGCTGGTCACGGGCGTCTCGGCGGAACTGGGCACGCTCGCCGAGCGCTCACCGGATTCGAGTCCGCATCGCCGCGACGAGCCCTATCGCCGTGCACTGACCGGCCTTTACGCGCGGGTCGCCTCGACGGCGCGGGCCCTGGACCTGTACGAGCCGATGCGGCATGCGGTCGGCGACGCCCCGCCCTATGCCAACACCGCCGAGTTTGCCGCGGACCTGGACGTCATTCATCGTTCCCTGCTGGCCAATGCCTCGGCGCTGCTCGCCCGGGGCCGACTGCGCCGCTTGCGACGCGCCGTCGGCGTCTTCGGCTTCCACCTGGCGGCCGTGGACCTGCGCCAGAATTCCGAGGTGCACCAGCGGGTCGTGGCCGAACTGTTCGCGGCGGCCCGGCCGGACGTCCGCTATTCGTCCCTGGACGAGGCCGGGCGCGTGCGTGTGCTGGTTGAGGAGCTGGCGACGCCACGGCTGCTGGGCTCCCCGTTCATCGATTACTCCGCGGAGACACGCAGTGAGCTGGCAATTCTCCAGACGGCCGCGCAGATGCACCGCCTGTATGGTGCCGAGTGCGTGCCGAACTACGTGATCTCCAAGTGCGACGGGGCGTCGGACGTTCTCGAGGTCGTGCTGTTGCTGCGGGAAGTGGGCCTCTTCCGGGCGGAGAGTGCCCAGTTGCAGTGCAGCGTGGTGCCGCTGTTCGAGACCATTGCCGACCTGCGCAACGCCGCCGGGTCGATGGACGACCTGATGTCCATCCCGGTGTACGCCCGGATGCTCGCCTCGCGGGGCGCCGCCCAGGAAGTGATGCTCGGCTACTCCGACAGCAACAAGGACGGCGGCTATCTCACCTCCCGGTGGGAACTCTTCAAGGCCCAGGTCCAGCTCGTACAGACCTTCCGGCGCCACGGCATTCGCCTGCGGCTCTTTCACGGCCGGGGCGGCTCGGTCGGCCGCGGCGGCGGACCCAGCTACGAAGCCGTGCTCGCCCAGCCCGGCGGTACGGTCCAGGGCCAGATCCGCATCACGGAACAGGGCGAGGTCATCGGCGCCAAGTATTCGAACGCCGAAGTCGGCCGGCGCAACCTCGAGATTCTGACCGCAGCCACGCTCGAGGCGACGCTGCTCGGCGACACGGCGAGTGCACCTCGGCCGCAGTACCTCGAGGCACTCGAGGCCCTGTCCGGGAACGCATTCACGGCTTATCGGCAGCTCGTCCATGAGACTCCCGGCTTCGAGGACTATTTCTGGGAGTCCACGGTCATCAGCGAAATTGCCGACCTCAACATCGGCAGTCGGCCGGCATCCCGCGACAAGTCGCGTTCGATCGAGACCCTGCGCGCCATCCCGTGGGTGTTTTCGTGGGCGCAGTGCCGGCTCATGTTGCCCGGCTGGTACGGCTTCGGCTCCGCCGTCGACGCGTGGCTCGACGAGCACGAGGACGGCCTCGCACTGCTGCAGGAGATGCACCGTGAGTGGCCGTTCTTCGCGTCCGTGCTGTCCAACATGGAGATGGTCCTCGCGAAGGCCGACCTCGCCATCGCCTCGCGGTATGCCGACCTGGTCACCGACCCCGAGTTGCGCGTCGCGATCTTCCGGCGCATCCGTGCCGAGTTCGAGTCGACCGTCGCGGCCTTGCTGCGCATCATGGGGACGGACGAGCTGCTAGCGGGGAACCCGCACCTGGCACGCTCGATCAAGTATCGTTTCCCGTACCTCGATCCCCTGAACCACATCCAGATCGAGCTGCTGCGCCGCTATCGAGCGGGGGACCGGGACGAGCGCAGTCGTCGCGGGATACACTTGACCATCAACGGTATCGCGGCTGGCCTGCGCAACAGCGGATAGCGGGACCGGTGCCCGAGACGATCGCATTTGTGACGCGCGTCCGGTCCAGGCCCGAGGGCCTGCGCTACGTTCATCCATCCTTAGCCACGACCACAGGGGATATTCCAATGGCTGTTTCGCACGACCTCGCCTCCGACCGCGCTTCGATCCTCGGCCCGACCTTGCGTTTCAAGGGCGAACTGTCCGCCGGGGAAGACCTGGTCATCAACGGCCAGGTGGAAGGCACGGTGGGGCCCGCGCCGAAGGTGACCATCGGCCCCGAGGCCCACGTCAAGGCGGCCGTGACCGCGGACGTAATCGTCGTCGAGGGGCGGGTCGAGGGGGACCTGAAGGCCCAGGTGTCGATCACGGTGCGGCCCAAGGCCAATGTGCGTGGCAACCTCGAAGCGCCGCTCATCAACATCGCCGAAGGCGCCATGTTCAACGGCGGCATCAAGATGGAGCCGAACCGTGCCGAGGCGAGTGCCAAGCCGGTTCGCACCGGAACGACCAACTGACCGCGCGGGAGACCGACATGTGGAAGCGCGAACGTCCCGAGCGCACCGACCTGGAGCACGCCATGACTGAACCGACGGCGCCGGTGGCGCCCGCCATACGCCCCGTCGTGCCACCGCCGGCACCCGTCGTCGAGGTTCCGTCGCAGAGCGCGCCGGCAACATCGTCGTCACAACCGTCGCCGGGCAAGGGCTCGACGCTGGGCGCTACCCTGCGCTTCAAGGGCGATCTCGCCGCCGACGAGGACCTCGTGGTCCAGGGGCAGGTCGAGGGATCCATCCTGCACACCCGCACCCTCACGATCGGTGCCCAGGGCCGCATGCAGGGCGACATCCGCGCACGGCGGATCATCGTGGAGGGGTCGGTCGACGGGAATCTTTATGCCCTCGAAAGCGTGGCCCTGCGGTCCGGGGCGACCGTCCACGGCGACGTCTTCGCGCCGCGGATCGCCGTCGACGAGGGCGCACGCCTGAGCGGTCGCATCGACATGGACAACGCGCCCGCGGTGCCCACGATCAACCTGCCTGCGTCCGGCTCGACGGAGCCAGCCGCGCGCGAACTGACAGACGAGGACGCCGGCGTATTACTGTCGGGGTCCTGATCGCTTAGTTGCGGGCGTCATTCGCGTTTTTGTTCTCCAGGATGACCAGCGCGATTCCGCCGAGGATGGCTACGGACGCCAGGACCAGCCGCAGCGTTGCAGACTCACAGAGGAAGGCGATGCCACCCAGGGCCGCAATCACCGGAACACTGAGCTGCACCGTCGCGGCGCTGGTCGCCTTCAACGCAGGTAATGCCGTGTACCAGATGGCGTAGCCGATCCCGGACGCCAGTGCACCGGACGCGACCGCGTACCCGACCCCAGCGCTGTCCAGCGAGGTCCGGTCATGCATCAGTACGCTCAACGCGACCGCCATGGGAACGGCACGCAGGAAATTGCCAGCCGTTATCCTGGTGGGATCGCCCGCACCTTTCCCGCGCAGGGAATAGATGCCCCAGGCCACTCCAGCGCTCAACATCAACAGCGCCCCTGGCAGCGGCGGCGCAGAAAGACCTGGCAACAACAGGCCCACCAGACCCCCGAGCGCGAACAAGAGACCCATGAGTTGCGGTCGCGACAGGCGTTCTCCCGCCCGGATGCCACGGCCGATCATCGTCGCCTGGACGGCGCCAAAGAGCAGCAGTGCACCCGTCGACGCGGGCAGGCTCACGTACGCAAAGGAAAAGCCCGCCGCATAAACGAACAACGCAAGTGCCGATGGCCAGCTGCCCGTGCCGGCCTGCGTGCCGCGACTCATTCGCGCGACCAGCCAGAGCACGACCGCTCCGGACATCAGCCGGATCGTGGTGAAGCTCGCTGCGTCGATGCCGGTATGGCCCAGCGCGACACGACACAGCAGCGAATTACACGCAAAAGCGACCATTGCGAGCGATGTTAGGGCCACTACGCGTGCACGTGACATTTCATTCCTTCGAGTTCACCCGACCGCGCTATTCTGAACTCGTGCGGAGGAACTCATCTTGAGAATCACCACCCTGGTCGAGAACCGTTCGAGTCCCGACGACCCGCGACTCGTGGCCGAATGGGGCCTGTCGCTCTGCGTCGACGTTGACGGGCGGCGGGTTCTCGTCGACACGGGTGCCTCGGACGCATTCGCCCGCAACGCCGCGCACCTGTCGATCGACATTGCCTCGATCGATGCGGCGATCATCTCCCACCACCATTACGACCACGGCGGCGGACTGCGGCGGTTCTTCGAGTTGAACGACCACGCGCCCGTCCATCTGGGGGTCGCGCCGGCGGGCGACCCGACCCTGAAGCTGTTCGGCATCGTCCGCAAGTACGTCGGCCTCGACAAGGCGCTGCTCGCGACGCACGCGCACCGCTTCCGTTTCGTGCACGAACGCACCGAGGTGCTGCCGGGCGTCTTCGTGCTGCCGCGCATTAGCGGCCAGCACCGCCGGCCCTCGGGTAACAGGGCCCTGTTCGTACGGCAGGGCGATGTGCTCGCCCTCGACGACTTCCGTCACGAGGTCGTCGTCGCCATCCGCGAGCGCGACAGCCTGGTCGTCCTCACTGCCTGCTCGCACAACGGGCTCGTGAACATGGTCGAAACGGTGTCCACCGAATTCCCGGGCGCCTCGATCAAGGCCGTCGTGGGTGGATTCCACCTCGCCGCACTGCCGCCCCTTCGCGGCATGTCCGAGAGCGCTCGCGCCGTCGCGGACATCGGCCAGTCCGTCCTGGACCACGGCGTCGGGACCACCTACACGGGCCACTGCACGGGCACCCGCGCGTTCGACGTGCTGCGCGGTGCCATGGGTGATCGCGTGCGGGAGATCCGCGCGGGAAGCCGGCTCGAGCTGTAAGGCAAGTCTTCGGGTCCCCACCGCGCCGTCTCGACGGATGAGCTCGCTGCCCAGATCACCGAGCTTGCCGGCCATCTCAATGCCGCCAACCGACGCTGGCTCGCGCTGATCGCCGAGTTCGACCGCCGCCAGGGCTGGTCCGACTCGGTCACGCACTCCTGCGCGCACTGGCTCAACTGGCAATGCGGCATCAATCTCGGCGCGGCGCGCGAGAAGGTCCGCGTCGCCCACGCGCTCGAGCAGCTGCCGCTCATCGGCGCAGCGATGGCCCGCGGCGAACTGAGCTACTCCAAGGTCCGCGCACTCACGCGCGTCGCTTGCGAGGGAACCGAGGCCGCGTTCCTGACGATTGCGCTGCACGGCACGGCGCACCAGGTCGAGACGATCGTACGGCAGTACCGGCGCGCCACCGAGGTGGCGGAGCTTTCGCGCGAGGCGCAGCAGCAGGCGGGGCGCAAGGTGACGTACTACTGGGACGACGATGGATCGCTGGTGCTCAAGGCGCGCCTGCCGGCCGAGACGCGCACGTTGCTGCTGCGCGCGCTCGAGGCTGCAGACGAGGAAGTTCCGCTGCCGGACGTTGCCGCGGAAACGTCGCCCTATGCGGAGACGCCTCGCGCGGCCCGGCGAGCCGATGCGCTCGGCGTGCTCGCCGAGAGCTTCCTCAAGCACGGCGCCCTGCGGCATCACGCTGCGGGGCGCTGCGAGATCGACGAGGGCCCGTCGATTCCCGTCGAGACGGCGCGACGCCTCGGCTGCGATGCGAGCGTCATCACCGTCGTCGAAGATGACGATGGCGAGCCGCTCGACGTCGGGCGCCGCACCCGCTACGTGGACGGTCATCACATCCACCATTGGGCCGAGGGCGGCGAGACGAAGCTCGCCAATCTGGTGTCTCTGTGCCGTTTCCACCACCGCCAGGTGCACGAAGGAGGCATGGCTGCCGAGCGCCTCGACGACGGCGCGTGGCGCTTCGTGAAGCGGAGCGGCGAAGCGCTCATGTCGTCCGCACCCGGGCACACGTGGCCGCTCGACATGCGGCTGCCGGTGGACCATGCGGATTGCGACGGCACCGAGCTGGTGGCTGCACACCGTGCGCAGGGATTGGCGATCAATTCGAGGACCGCAGCGACTCGCTGGCGTGGCGAGCGCATGGATCACGTGTACGCAATCGACGTTCTCGTTCAGCGGGCGGAACGGGCGGGGACGTTTCCGCGGCAACGCCTGACCATGCAACTGCCGGAGGATGATATCGGCCAGATTTGATGTCGCAAAAGCTCGCCGCCTGCAACGCCTGCTTGAAATGACTCGACCAAACCAGGCGACCCACGTCGGCAATCGAACGGCCTTCAGAGCGATTTCTTCGCGTCCATGTACGTCTCTATCCGCGGGTCGGTCATGAACCGGGCGCTTATGTGTTCGACAACGTACAGATGGCGCTGGCGGCACCCATTAACGTTTAGCTGGACCCGTCGTGGATGCGCTGACTTTCGCGGCGACGGGACACGACCAAGGAGTACGGTATGAGTCTCGGCACCATTCTGCTAATTCTGCTGATCCTGGCGCTAGTGGGCGTAATTCCCGTGTGGCCGCACGCACGCAGCTGGGGCTACGGTCCAAGCGGCATCGTCGGGGTGTTGCTCGTGATCGTCCTCGTGCTGTTCTTGCTCGGGCGCCTGTAACTGCCTGCCGTTCTCGTGACCGCCCGTCTAGCAGCGGCCGCATTCATCCTGCTGGCCGCGATGGCGCCTGCTCGCGGCGCTGATGTCGTCGCGTCCCAGGTCGCGGCAGTCGCCGTGCAACTCGACCCCCGGGTAGCGCAGACCCTCGCGCGGCTCGACGGCACCGGTCGGCAGCTGTTGGCGCTGCGTTCATACGTGCGGAGCGCGTCTCACCTGGCCGAACGTTGGAGTTGGACCGAGGAACAGATCACGGCCTTCGAGGGCTCCCGCGAACAGCGCACCCTGCAGCAAGATATCGACCGGGTGCGCGCGGCATTCAGAGCCGATAACCCCGGCTTCGAGCTGTACGTGAATCCCGAGGTGCGCAGCCTCGACGTGCAGATCGTGCACTGGAACAGCAACGCGTCGGTGGCGGCTGCGGCGGAAGAGATCCTGGCCGCTGCGCGAGCACTGGTCGAGTCGAGTGCCTTCCGGGGTGCCGATGTCACGCGGGCGGCGCAGGCGTTCCGCAATTTCCTGTCCACTCATACGCCCATGCCCACGCCGACGATCGCCGCGCCGGGCCTCTCCTTGCACGGGCAGATGCGCGCCATTGACTTCCAGGTACATCAGGACGGCCGCGTCGTCGCGGGTCCGAGCACGGCGTCGATCGCCGCTGACTGGGACGCTGCCGGCTGGGCTGCGAAACTCGACGCGGCTGTGCGCCGAGCGAGCCCAAGGTTCGTCGGCCCGCAGGCTTCGCCGCCGGCGCCATGGCATTACACCTACACGCCCCAAGCGATCGCGATCGACTAGCTCCGGAGTCGCAAAGCCTCGCTGTGTCCTCCATCGCACAGACAGGCGGAGACGAGCCGCGGAAACTCGTGCCGATGACCACATGATCATTCGGAACATCAATTGGAGACCACGATGACTATCAGCACCATGGAACGCGTACCGGACAAGAGTGCAAACGCGCCTCCGATCCCGGGTCCGCTTGGCGCGCATCCGGTTGGCACCGGGCTCGGTGCGGCGGCCGGCGGCGCAGCAGTTGGCGCACTGGCGGCAACGGTGGCAGGCCCTGTGGGCACGGTGGTAGGCGCGGTAGCAGGCGCCGTGGCTGGCGGTCTGGCTGGCCACAAGATCGCCGAATCGATCGACCCCGACGCCGAGGAAGCGTATTGGCGCGAGAACTATTCGAGTCGGCCCTACGTCACCCGAGGGGACTCCTTCAACGAGTATCGTCCCGCCTATCGATACGGCGTCGATGCCCACCGACGGTTCGAAGGCCGTTCGTTCGAAGAGGCGGAACCCGAGCTGAGGCGCGATTGGGACCGTGTCAAAGGCGCATCCAGCCTGACGTGGGACAAAGCCAAGGACGCGGCGCGTGACTCCTGGCAGCGTGTCAGCGATTTCATTGAACGCGCGACGCCTGGCGATTCTGATCACGACGGGAAGTAGATCGACGTCCTGAACAGGGACCATCGAGTCGAAGCGCTACTTCGCGGCGCGCCAGGATCACGCGACAGGCGCGCCGCAGTCGTAACAGGTCCCTTATCTGGACATTTGGCACGACTCCTCTCGATGCCACTGTTCATCGCAGCTTCATTGGCGGTGAATCCAGTGCTCGTGCGTGCGTCGGGATTTGCGCTGTTCGAGCAGAGCGCGAGTGCCTGGGCACCGCGTTCGCTGGCACGGGCGCCGCCGCGGATGATGCGACCACGACCTATTTCAATCCGGCGGGTCTCACCCAGTTGTCGCGGCCCGAGGCCGTGTTCGTTGCGATATAACTCTGCTCGTGGGCGATCCCCTTCACCTCAGCGCGGAGAGCCAGCATGAGCGTAACAAGGAGAATCAAGGCTGCGAGCGAGCGGACCGAAGACTTCATCGAGCGCATGGGCGGACGACTCGTGCGTTTCTTCCACCTGCTCGGGCTGTTCGTCATCGGCGCCACGATCTTCTGGTCCGCCGTGACTTTCTACATCGGGTTGATTGCCGCAGGCCACGCGACCCTGCACGACATCCTGCTTCTCTTCATCTACATCGAGCTCGGCGCGATGGTCGGAATCTATTTCCACACCGAACAGCTGCCGGTTGAATTCCTGCTCTACATCGCCATCACGGTCATCACCCGGACACTCGTCAGCTTCGAGAACCTGACCGAGATGCGGGTCGTCGTCGCGACCCTGTCCGTGCTCGTCCTGTCGGTGGCGGCATTCCTGCTTCGCTGGGGCGCCCACCGGTTTTCGGCGTCGGATGCCGGCGCCGCGAAACACACCGACCTTCCGCGATGAACGCGTCGTCGGCTCACACGCCGGTGTCCAGGAACGCGGCGACCTCGTCGCGGCGCGCCATCGTGTCGGCATACCCGAGCGCGATCAGCTCGCGGGTATAGGTCGACTCGAACAGGAGGTAACTGAGCAGTTCCGACGCCTCGTCATTGGCCGCACCCATGATGCGAAGCAGCGCCCGCACGGTGCGCGGCATCTGGCGCGCGTGCCTGGTGGCGATGGCGCTGAGGTCCGCACCCGGCACCAGTACCAGTGACCCGATGTGACGCAGCCCCTCGGGGTTCGGCACGGACGAATGCGCCAGCAGCCGGTTCAGCCGCTCGAGTTGCGCCACGCCGGCGTGCAGGGAATCCATGAAGAGCGTGTCGAGCATGAAGCCGAACAGTTGCCCGAAGCTCGGGACCGCGTCCGCACTCCGCGGTGTCGGCGGGCGGTCGTCGCGCACGCCCACCACGAACAGCTGGTCGGCGCCGAGGCGGATCGCCGGACTCAACGGCGCGAGCTGGCGCATCGCGCCATCGCCGAAGTACTCGCCGTGCATGCGGACCGGGGGAAACAGGAATGGCACCGCGCTGCTCCCCATCAGGTGATCGATCTTGAGTTCGGCGGGGACGCCCCGCGACCAGGGTGAACCGTCGGCCGCCGGACGAACGCGACTCTCGTAGAAAGCGAATGACCGGGCACTGCTGTACCCCGCCGCCGAGATCGCAAGCGCCTCGAGGTGTCCTGTCGCCAGCGCTTCGCGCATGCGGCCGAAGTCGATCCGACGCTCAAGAAGCTGCCGCAATGGCGTGTTGTCGAACAGCGCGTCCGGAGGCGAGGCGAGCCGCCCGACGGACAAAAGGGCCGCCAGCCAGCGGACGCCGGCGCGAAGCATGTTCGCCGCGTCCGCACGGAACACCTGGTCGACGTGGAAGTTGCGCCAGACGCGCTCCAGCGTCACGGCACCGGTGCGGAAATGCCCGGCGTACGTCGCGACGTTGGCCGCCACGATCGCGCCCGCCGACGTCCCCGTGATCACGCGGAACGGCGTCGGTGCGGCGCGCGGCAACAGGTCGGCCACCGCCCGCATGACGCCCACCTGGTAGGCGGAGCGCGCCCCGCCGCCGGTCAACACGAGTCCGGTGCGCCGGCCGGTGGCCGGCTCAGCGAACTCTGCGGCGACGGGTGAAGATTCCGACTTCATCCGCCCTATGGTGGAAGACTCGAGGCGCCCGGACCGTCGACCGCGTCACACTCAGGTCGACCTCCTGTTGCAATGCCCGAGCCGGCTTCAGAGCGAGACGAAAGCCTTGAACCCGCCCCAGAACATGCGCTTGCCGTCGAAGGGCATCTTCTTCGGGTCCGTGTACTTCTTCATCCGCGGGTCGGCCATGAACTGCTTGCTGATCCGGTCCCGGTCCCTGCGCGACTTGTAGACGATGTAGGAAAACACCACGGTCTCGCCGGGCTTGAGCTTCACGCTCTGCGGAAACGACGTCCACTTGCCCGGCTTGACGTCGTCCGCCACCGACTCGACGTACGCCAGCGCGCCGAGTTCGCGGATCACCTTGCCGGCCTGCCGTGCCATCTTTCGATAGTCCGCCAGGTTCTTCTTCGGCACCGGCAGCACGAAACCATCCACGTAATGAGCCATCTGGAGTCTCCTTGGTTGTCGAATACGGTCAGGTCGCGCCGCCGTAGCGGCTCTCCGGGCGCAAGGCTTCCTCGATCGGTCGCACCTCGATGCTGCCGAGGCGCGCCGACGGCCACCTCGAGGCGACCTGGATCGCCTCGTTGAGGTCGCGGGCCTCGATCAGGAAGAACCCGCCCAGGCTCTCCTTGGTCTCGGCGAACGGGCCGTCCGTCGTCGACAGCCGGCCGTGGCGGACGCGCACCGTCGTGGCATTGCGCACGCTCTGCAGGGCGTGCGTGATGAGCAGCCGGCCGCTGCGCCGCAGTTCGTCGACGTAGTCGAGGGTTTCCTTCCGCAGCGAGTCCCATTCCTCGCGCGAAAGCGCATCGAGCGTGCCCTCCTCCTCGTAAGCGAGGCAGAGGTATTTCACGGCCGGGGCTCCGGCGGGGGCGCGTTCTTCATCGCCTGCCGCCACTCGTCCGGTGACACATCGCGCTGGTGCGTGGCGACCGACCAGTGATGGCCGCAGGGGTCCTCGATCACGCCGTAGCGGTCGCCCCAGAACATGTTCGCGAGCGGCATGATGACCTTAGCCCCCGCCGCGACCGCGCGCTCGACGAATGCGTCGGCATCCTCGACATAAAGGTGAATCGTGACCGAGGTGCCCTTGAGCGACTTCGGCCCAAGCATGCCGAACTGTGGGTTCTCGTCCACGAGCATCACCGCGGAATCGCCGATCGTGAGCTGCGCGTGCATCAGCCGACCGTCGGGACCGGGCAGGCGCGACACCTCGGCCGCGCCGAAGGCTTTCTTGTAGAACTCGATGGCGGCGGCGGCGCCGTCGCAGACCAGGTGCGGGGTGACCGAGTGCATGCCATCGGGGATCGATTTCACTGTCTTTGACGAATGCATGCCTAACTCCTTGAATGGTCTAGGGTGAGTACGGCAATTCCAGGTCTTCATCACTTAGTCGAACGAGGCGGTGTCATTTCGACATCGCCCCTGGAGGAATTGACAAGTTGCGATCGCCGGGGTTGCACGAGGGGGCGCGTGGGCGTAAAACCCCGCCACACGCGTCCCGCGACGGACGTTGCGGCGACACGGCGACAATTCGAACAAAACGCCAACAGGGGAGGTTGCACGATGCGACATCATGCGTCCGCCGTCGCTGCCTGCGTCGGTACACTATTGCTTGGAGTGGGGTTCAACAACACTGCGTGGGCGTCGAGCGCCGACAGTGGCGGCAAGCTCGGCTACACGGCTGAGCAGCGCCTGGAGGCTGCACGCGATCAGGGACAACGGGCCGTCATACTGCTGGTCGCCGCCATGCCCGGCCAGACGTCGACCGCGTCGTCGATGATCTCGTCGCTCGGCGGCCGCGTGCTGTTCAGTGAAGACTCCATCGACTACCTGCGCGTCGTGATCGGTACCGAGCTCGTCGAGGCGGTCGCCTCGCTGCCGTCGGTCAGCTACGTGGACCTCGACGAAACGCTGCAGATTCCGGATCCGCGGCCGGATGGAAGCGTCGGCACGATCCCGCAGCCCGCACCCGGTGCCGCGACGCCACGTGCGAACCCGTACATGCCGACGCAGGACATCGGTGCGGCGCAGTTCGTCGACGCGAACCCGACGTTCGACGGCCGCGGCGTCACGATCGGCATCATCGACACCGGCGTGACACTGGACCATCCGTCGTTGCAGACGACTTCCATCGGCGAGCCCAAGATCGTCGACTGGGTGACGTATACCGATCCGTTCATCGACAACGACCCGACGTGGATCGACATGTCGGCGCAGGTCAGCGGCGCGACCTTCGTCTTCAACGGCGTGTCGTACACGGCGCCGTCCGCAGGCTCGTTCCGGATCGGGCTGTTCAACGAGCGCGATGCCCGCCTCGGTGGCGAGATCGGGCGCGACGTGAACCGCGACGGCAACCCGGCCGGCAGCAGCGGGATCTTCGCCGTGCTGTGGGACGCGCGCAGGAGCCGGGTCTGGGTCGACACGAACCAGAACAACAGCTTCACCGACGAAGCAGCGATGACCGACTACCGGATCAACAAGGACGTCGGTTACTTCGGCACGGACAACCCGGCAACTCCCGTCGCCGAACGCATGCCTTTCGTGGTGCAGACCGACGGCAAGAACAAGGTCGTCAACATCGGTATCGTCTCGGGCGCGCACGGATCGCACGTCGCCGGCATCATGGCGGCGAACGCGATGTTCGGCGGGCAGATGAGCGGCGCCGCTCCCGGCGCCAGGCTGGTGTCGGTGCGTGCCTGCCTGTTCGTTGCGGGCTGCACGTCGCACGCGTTGATCGAGGGAATGATCTACGCGGCCAAGCAGTCGAACGTCGACGTCATCAACATGTCGATCGGCGGGCTGCCGTCGCTCAATGACGGCAACAACGCCCGAGCGGAGCTCTACAACCGGTTGATCGAGCGCTACAACGTCCAGATCTTCATCTCGGCCGGAAACAACGGGCCCGGCCTGAATACGGTCGGCGATCCTGGGGTGGCGACGAGGGTCGTCAGCGTAGGCGCGTACGTGAGCATGGCGTCGCACCTCGCCAATTACGGCGCAGTGACGCAGTTCAACCACAACGTGCAGTACTTCTCGTCCCGCGGGCCGCGCGAAGACGGTGGATTCAAGCCGCAGATACTCGCGCCGGGTTCGGCGATCTCGACGACTCCGATGTGGCAAGCAGGATCGGGACTGTCGTTCGTGTTGCCGCCCGGTTACTCGCTCTTCAACGGCACGTCGATGGCATCGCCGCAGGCCGCCGGCGCGGCAGCGCTGCTGGTCAGTGCCGCGAAGCAGATGGGCCGCCAGTATCAGCCCGCGCAACTGCGCCAGGCGATGCTGTCGTCGGCCGAGGTGATCGTCGAGGGCAATCCGGACTTCTCGCGAATTCCGATCTCCTGGCAGGGTAACGGCCTGCTGCGCACGGGCGTGGCCTGGGACCTGCTGAAGACGAACATCAAGACGGCCGAGATCTCGGCGAGCGTGCCGGTCAACACGGTGCTGAGCGGATTCCTCGCGCAGCCGGGCGTCGGTGTCGGCATCTACGACCGTGAAGGGGTCAGCGCCGGCCAGACGTACACCCGGGAGTACACGCTGGTACGAACGAAAGGTGGCGCCCAACCTGTCACGTACAACGTCAGCTGGGTGGGTGACGTCGACTCGTTCTCGTCGCCGGGATCCGTCAGCCTGCCGCTGAACACGCCGGTGCAGTTCCCGGTGTCGGTCAGCGCGGCCACCGCGGGCGAGCATTCGGCGATCATGAAACTCGATGACCCCGCTTCGGCTGGCATCGAGTTCCAGACGATGAACACGGTGATCGCGGCGCAGGTATTCGCCGCGGCGAACAATTTCACCGTGACGAACACCTCGACCATCGATCGCGCCCAGTCGCGGAGCTACTTCTTCAGGGTTCCCGTTGGGACGCCGGCCCTCAAGGTCGACTTCTCAGGGCCGAGCGCGACGACGCCCGGCCAGGCACGATTCCTGAGGTGGCATCCCTACGGGGTCGCAATCGACGACAACGCGGTCTCGAACTGCTACACGCCCCCCGCCGCGGCGGGGTGCAACGCGGGCAGCCCCACCAGTCGGACAGGCACCAATCCGCTCACTGGCGTGTGGGAAGTGACGGTGGACGCGCGGCGCACGTCGGACGCCGACGGGGCGCCGTTCACGCTGACGGCCTCGATCCTGGGAGCGTTGGTGACACCGAACCCGGACGTGATCGCGGCGGCCACTATCGGGGTACCCGTGGCACGAAGTTACACGATCACGAACCTCTACGGCGCATTCACAGGCCGGGCGGTTGGCGGATCGCTCGGCAGCGCGCTGCTGATGACCCCCACGATCGCGAACGGGGCACTCCAGGATTACTACGTGAACGTGACGGCGGGTTCGACCTCGCTGCGCGCGGCGATCAACAATCCGTCCGATGCAGCCGCCGACCTCGACCTGTTCGTTTACAACTGCACGAGCGGCTCGTGCGTGCCGGCGGGGCAGAGCGCCGACGGCGATTCGGACGAGGCGGTGACCATTACGAACCCTGCGGCCGGATCGTGGAAGGTACAGATCCACGGCTATTCGGTGCCGGCCGGTTCGACGAGTTACGGCTACCGGGACGTGTTCGTGAATGCGGCGTTCGGAAGCGTCAGCGTGACGGACGCCAATGCGCTGCGTCCGGCCGGCGCGTCGTGGACTGTGCCGGGCAGCGTTACGGCGAACGCGGCGCCCGCGGCCGGCCGTGTGCTGCTGGGCGCCGTGCAGGTAAGGACCGACACGAATGCATTGGTCGGGTCGGGTGACGTAATCGTCCAAAGCGTCACGCCATGAGGTCTGCTGGTACATGACGTTGAGTTGGCCGCCCCGATTCTCGGGGCGGCCTCTCCTCGTGTCATTCCTCGGCATTGCCGCGACGGCCTACCTGCTGCTGTGCGCCTGGGTGTATGCGACGCAGCGCGCGCAGATCTACTTTCCCGTTCCTGAGACGCACCACCCGGGCGCGCAGGTGCTGTGGCTCGAATCGCACGGCGAGCGGATCAAGGTCTGGGTCGTGCCGAGACCGGGCAGCCGGGCCCTCGTCTACTTCGGCGGGAATGCGGAGGACGTGGCGGACAACATCGAGGCTTTCCACGAGGAGTTTCCGCAATACTCGCTGTATCTCGTCAACTATCGCGGGTACGGCGGCAGCACCGGGCGGCCCTCCGAGGCAGGCTTCCACGCGGATGCGCTCGCGGTCTACGACCACGTGCACCGGGAGCACGCCGACATCTCGTTGATGGGCCGCAGTCTCGGCAGCGGCGTCGCGGTACAGCTCGCGAGTGAGCGGCCGGTCGATCGGCTGGTGCTGGTAACGGCCTACGACAGTCTCGTCAATGTCGCACGGGAATACTTCCGCTGGCTGCCGGTCGGCCTGCTGCTGCGCGATCGATACGACTCGGCGAGTCGCGCGCGCGGGATCAGCGCACCGGTACTCATCGTCATCGCGGGCCAGGACGAGATCATTCCGCGATCCCGCTCGGAGGCGCTCGCAGCCGCGTTCCCGCCGGATAGGCAACGGGTCGTGGTCGTTCCGGGCGTGATGCACAACACGCTCGACGGGTCGCCGGCGTATCTTGCAACGGTGCGGGAGTTTCTGACGGAGCCGCGCTAAGTGTCGGCGAACGTCGGCGCAGCGACGAGCACGGCGCGGTCGCACTGCGGGCAGACGCTCATTCTCTGGAACTGCGGACTCGACCATCGGTAGCCGCAGGGACAGCGTATCAGGTAGAGCACCTGCAACTCGCCTTTCACGACTTCCCGTTCCCGGACCTCGAAGCCTTCCGCAGCGGTCTCACGTGACGCCGTCACTTCGCGGGCCCGATAGGGACCCACGGGCTCCTCCGGGATCGCGGCGAAGTCCACGTAGACGTCCGGCTTCTGCTTGCCGCGAACGGCGCGAAACCAGTTCTTCAGGTCTATCGGCATGCTGTATCCGGGCGAGGAATCGCTGTTGGATCGGCAACGCGCACGACGGAATACTAACGGTCGCGGCCGATTCGCGAAATTGGCGGCTGTACGTACCCGGGGACTGTCAAGCCGCAGTGGCCTGGCCTCCCCGGCCGACGGCTTTCGGTGTCGCGAGATCTCTGGCGCAGATCGAGCGCGCGAGGCGCGCAGTGCAACCCTTACGCCGCCACCTGCTCGAATGTCACGTGCGGGATATCCGCGCGCTCTCGGGCATGTTCCAGGGTCAGGCCGCACAGGTTTCCCTGCGCATCGATGTCCAGCAACGTGTTCTCGTCGAGCTCACGGGTCTCGGCCACGTCTGAGTTCCGAAACTCGATATAGAGCGTGTCGGTGTCTTGGAAGTACGTGATCTTCATGGCTTGAAGGACCGATCGAAAAACGCGTTGTGCACCGTCACTCGGTCAGGAAGCCGTATCACTCGCAATGCCCTGCCACCCGCCTCTTGAACCACGGCCCACCGGCGGACTCGACCGTCGGCTTGAACCGACTCCCGGACCGGCCGCTCGATGGCGTGGAGGACCCACTCGTCACAGATGATCGCACGGTCGGGGCGATTGCGCACGGCCCGGAAATACTCGGTAGTTGGGAAAGGCTCCTCGGTCATGGAACCAAGGGTCGGAGCGTTCCCGAGTCGGCTCCAGTCCGAAAAATTGCGGGT